>Ga0222644_1000063_pt1 | contig 59983 bp, 87 predicted proteins | sample AntAcemetagen291_FD_179800 | JGI IMG/M metagenome (GOLD analysis project Ga0222644, IMG submission 179800) | Saline water microbial communities from Ace Lake, Antarctica - #291 | ecosystem: Environmental > Aquatic > Non-marine Saline and Alkaline > Saline | place: Antarctica: Ace Lake...
TATATATAGGGGATAGAACAAGTAGCGGTTTTAGATACCAAGGCAGAATACACGGGATAATAATACGTGGCGATGAAAGCACCTCACAAGAAGTAACAGACACAGAGGAATACCTAACCGCGTTAACTGTGCCACCACTACCACTACTACCAAGTAAATTATTAAATTCTAATAACCTCTCTACAACTAATATAAACGCTATATACAGCTTAAGCCTTGAGAGTATTACTTGCAGTAATATTATAGACGGAGTGCAACTTTTTAAAAAGTTTACCTTAGAAACATCTGATCTTAATTCACAAAACAAACTATCTACAACATCTATCTTAACTAACTATCCTCTGTCCTTAGATGGTATAAGTAACACTAACCTACTAGACCAAACGCTGTTAAGCGTATTTTACTCAGTAACTGTAGATAAAATTTCTAGTGGTCAGAGAGTAGACACAGCTATTATTCCAGTGTCACTGTTCTTAGATAGTATATTTCAAGCATCATCCACAACAAATTCACTTTTAAGGTACATCCCAAAAATAGGCAATTACAAGATTTCATTTTCTAAAACTTTAAGCCCTAACATGCTTAATGTAAACATAACCAAGATAGAATATGGCATCCCAGCAATAAACATAACCAAGATAGAATATGGAGAGTAAGTAATGGGTAAATTTATACCGGACGCTGTGCTAGATGCTCAGTTAGTTTTGGCAGAAGGAGACACTATTAATGTATTATCATCTCAACCAAGTGTATTTAATGAGGTAGCTGGTCTTACATTAGCCACTGGCTCAGTAGGAACTTATACTCTAGCTAATGGAGACACTAGTGGTAGAAAAAACACGCAAGCGGGTGCTACAGGGCTTAATATTGACATCTCTGGCACAGCTACTCATGTAGCAGTAACCACTTCCACTGAATTAAAACTTGTAACCACTTGTACCTCCCAAGCGATAACCTCAGGTGGCACAGTAGATATATCACCTTTCGATCATGAAATAGGAGATCCAGTATGATAAAAAGAATTGAATGCTTAGAGAAACCCTATTTCCTAGATGGTAGCATCAAACGGTATGAAGGGGATATATTTACCTCAGAGATAGGTCAGTATTATATTGACTTAGGTTGGGCTAAAGACGTAGAGACAGGTGAGGTTGGAACTCGTGTCGTAGGAGTCTCTAAGATTAAGCCAAAAGCTGTTATAACAACCTCTGGGGGTTAGTATGCTAAATAAAATCTTCCCCTTAAAATCAAATAAAGTAGCTATAGATTTCGAGTTTGCAGGAGATTTTGGAGAAGATGGTCTTAACAATTTCACTGAGATAGAGATAGTTATAGGGGATGAAACATACTCCACTATAGATAACCCCTCAAATATACTTGTTGATACCAAGTCAAAGCTGATCCTAGATATAGCTGATGTTACTAGTTTAGAGGATGGGGCATACTTTATAGAGATAATAGCAAAGGTATCTGGGGAGACAGAGCCATACCTCTTAAATGGCGATTGTGGAGCTAAACTATCTCAGCCAATAATCGTCTGTAGCTAGAATAGATAAATTTAAATATAGGGAACAATAATGAGAAAATCAGTATATCAATTAAATGGCGAAGATGGCTTAGTACATACGATTAAGAAGCTAATAGCTGAGGGTTATGAAGTTTGCCATCTAGCTACTCACTCAGCGGGTCTAGGGCATTATATAGTTGACTACTACGGTGAAGCAACTATAGCGATTGATGAACAAGCGGCTCTAGATGACGCTCAAATAGATTGGAACAAGGTTGAGGACTTTACTCGTAAATCAGAGATTATTGAGTACGCTTTAGAGTTTGAGATAGAAATTAATAAAGATGGCAATATGAAGGCCATGATAGCGGAGTTCAAAGAGAAGTCCAAGTAATCCTTAAGGAGGATGTATGAGCAATTCCGAGATAGTTAGGCCACAAAAAGGAAAACAAGAACAAGCTTTAAATTTAGAAGCTGATATTATCTTTTGTGGAGGTTCAGCGGGATCAGCTAAGACTTACACCCTTCTTATGAGAATGCTAAATCACATGGAAGATAAGGATTTTAGAGCTGTTTATTTTAGAAGAAACGGTACACAGTTAGTTGGTCAAGGAGGACTTTGGGATGAGGCTATAGATTTATACGGCAAGTTCGGGGCTAGGCCTGTAGCAAGTGATCTTATGATGCACTTTCCATCTGGAGCTAAGACACAATTTACCCATTTACAGCATGAAAAGAATAAGCTAGACCATCAAGGACTACAATATTCTTTAATAGCCTTTGATGAGTTAACACATTTTACTTCTACTCAATTTACTTACTTAATGTCAAGACTACGATCTAAGTCAGAAAGTAAGTCTTATGTAATGGCATCTATGAACCCTGACCCCGATAGTTGGGTATTGGATTGGGTCTTGCCTTACCTAGATGAACAAGGATATTTTAATGAAGATATGGCAGGGGTTTTAAACTACTTTTATACCATAGAAGGGAAGCCAGTTTTCTCACAAGACCCCGAAGTTTTAAAAACAAATTTTCCACATAAATACAAGTTATATAATCCGACAGAAAAGCGTTATGAATATGTGGAGCCAAAGAGCTTTACATTCTTAGGTAGCACTCTGTTTGACAATGAAATTCTTATGAGATCTAACCCTAACTACCTAGCTGAGCTTAACAGTTTGCCGGATGTAGAGAGAGCTAGATTGTTGTACGGTAATTGGTTTGCAAGAGAACAAGGCAGTAACTATTTTAATAGGAATCTCCTAGTCAGATTAAGAGAAGCTCCAAGTGGTGTTTCTGCAAGGGGTTGGGATAAAGCTTCTACTGAGCCTTCTGATAAAGAGAGGTATCCAGACTTCACATCTTCTATAAAGATGATAAGAACTCAAGAAGGTAGATTTTGCATAGTTGGTGACTACTGCCCTGAGAATCAAGAGGATGATGGGGTTTATAAAGGAAGATTTAGAAAGCCCCCCAGTCAAAGGGATAAGATAATTATTGATCAAGCCCTTTATGATGGTAAGGAATGTAAAGTTATTCTCCCTGTCGATGTTGGACAAGCTGGTAAAGTACAACCTTTAGACGCTAAAGTAGTCACATCACTTGGCTATACAGATATAGGGAATCTCAAAAAAGGTAGTTTTATACTGAACCCTGATGGGGTTAGGCAGAAAGTTATTGATATCTTTCCTCATAAGGATTGGGAGTTTTATAGAGTCACTTTTAATGATGGAAGCTCTTGTGAGGTAGGTAAAGAGCATCTATGGACATGTTGGAGAGGTGATAAGAGGACAACAGCAGGACTAAAACGTAAAGAGTTACATGGAGATAATCCTTTTAGTCTTTGGTCCCCATATGCCGAGGTGATTTCAACTGAGGGTATGTCTGAGTGGATGAGAAATGGTTTTAATCCATTGATACCAGTAAGTAAGCCTTTAGAACATAGCTTTCCACCAAGTAAACTTTTAGTAGACCCCTATATACTAGGAGTCCTAATCGGGGATGGCTGTATTACTTGTTCTCATAACAATGGGTTGAGATTTTCTACTATGGATCAGGAAATCCCCCAGTATTTCACTGATAATGGGTTTGAGGTTTATCCTGATGGGGATTATGGCTGGTTTTTTATAAGGAATCAGAAATACAAGGATCTTTACTCCGGCTTAGAAAAGTATGATCTTATAGGTAAAAACAGCGCCACAAAGTCAATTCCTCACAACTACTTAATATCTAGCTTAGCAGTTAGAGTAGAGTTGCTTAAAGGGCTTATGGATACAGATGGGTACGTATGTGAAAAAGGAAAGTATGAGTATGTGACAGTCTCCAAGGAACTCTCTAATACTTTGACTAGACTTATTCAGAGCTTAGGGGGTTGGTGTAAAGTATCTCTTAGAGAACCTAAAGAGGGAACTAATGAGTCTTTAGCATACCGCCATTATATAAGACTACCCAATGAGATAAACCCTTTTAAATTACCTAGAAAAGTTAATAGGTTTATTCCTAGTGTTGGGAGAATGTTTAGAAGAGTGATTAGCATAGTGCCTAGCAGGAAGGCTGATGGAGTATGTATTATGGTTAATAATCCTAATCACTTATATATGACAAATGAATATATTGTAACCCACAATTCTGAGTATCAGAGCCACGCTAGGCAAATAATAGCTAAAGGTATCACTGTTAGGCCAGATCCTATGCCAACAAATAAATCTAAAGTTACAAAGTATTCTCCCTTTAGTAGTGCATTAGGGGCAGGGCTGATAGACATAGTAGAGTCATCTTTCCCAGATAAAGCCACCCTAGATTTATTTCTTAAAGAGAATGAAGCTTTTAATGGCGAGAGGTCTTCAGCCCATCGTAAGGATGATTGGCCCGATTGCTTAGCGACAACATTTAATTACTTAAATGAACAAGAACAGATACCAAATATTGAGGTAGTAGATATGTCACGAACTAACCCATTTAAAATTTAAGGAATAATTTTGGCAGATGAAAAACTAAACTTACAAAAAGGTGATGCTGACATTCCTAAACTTTCAATGAATGAAGTTGGGACAGTCGGATTAAATGTAGTAGATAAAGAAGTAACTGAGCAATTACGTAGAGAATTAAGATTTCCACAAGTAGTGTTGACATATAAAGAGATGCTTAACGATCCAATGATATACGCGGGTATATCTCTAATGGAAATTATGATAAGTAAGATACAGTGGAGCGTAAAGGCCCCTGTAGACCCCACTGAGGATCAGCTTAAGAAAGCTAAGTTTATTGAGCAGTGTATGGGAGATATGGAACACACTTGGCATGATTTCATTAAAGAAGTTAATTCTTATGTAGGTTATGGCTTCTCAGTACAAGAGAAAGTGTTCAGACGCAGGAGAAAATCAAAAGGCTCTAAGTACAACGATGGGCTAGTCGGCTGGAGAAAGCTTCCTGTTCGATCACAGGACACCATATCAAAATGGAAGTGGGATAAGTCGGGTAGGAACTTAACGGGATGTTATCAAGACTTAAGTAAAATTAATGGAACAGCAGATAGATTTAGCTTTTTCTGGTTAAAAGAGAAAGCCGCTGAGGGAATATTTATTCCCAGAAAAAAATTTCTACTCTTTAGGTATAACCCCAAAAGGGATAACCCAATTGGCAACTCTCCATTGAACGCTTGTTATCTCCCCTATAAATTTAGGTCAATTGTAGAGGAACAAGAGAGCATAGGATTATCGAGAGATTTAACTGGTATGCCAGTAATCGGCTTACACCCTAAGTATATGTCCCCAGATGCTACCCCAGAAGATAAGGCTATATACGAGTACTACCAGAGAGTAGTAACCAATATAGCTCAGAATGAACAGTCAGGTTTAGTCTACCCATTAATGTATAACGATAGTGGTAAGAAAATCATTGAGTTTGAGTTAATGGGAACCAAAGGCGGCAAGATGTATGACACTAATGCTATTGTAAAGCGTTGGGATGATAAAATTCTCACAGCCCTATTTGCAGATATATTAAAGTTAGGCCAAGATTCTCACGGGAGTTTCTCCTTAGCGGGAGCCAAGACAAGCATTGTCGCTACTCATATCGAAGCTAGGCTAAAAGAGATAGCAGGAGTCCTTAATAAAGATTTAGTGGCTCATACGTATGAAAGCAATGGTTGGGAAGATGAAGAACGGGCTGAGATAGTCTATAAAGACCTAGATGAAGAAGATCTAGATGAACTTAGTAAGTTGGTACAAAGAATAGCTAGTGTAGGGTTCTTACCTAGGGACCAAGAGACAGTGACTGAGATCTTAGAGAGATCAGGGTTTAAAAACTCAGAGAGGATTAATAAAATGTCTAAAGAAGAGTTTGATGCCCTATTCCCAGAAAAAGAATCACGCGCGGGAGATGGTATGGAAAACGCTGGTGAGGGAACTAGTGATAAAGCCAATGGCAAAGATAGCTCAACGTCTAATAAAGAAAACTCTTAAGGAAAATAATGGCTCATAGATTAAACAGGCTTATTGGTTCAGAGATTAATAATATCCCTGCCCTAATAACCGAGGATAGCTTAAGAGAAATTGTCTCTTATCTTGAAAGTAGAACAGAACCTAGCGCAGGGATTAAGAATGATCCTTCAGCTCAGAAACAGATGACCATGACAGACACTATGGCGATCATACCAATCAGCGGAGCCTTAACATACGAGAGTACGTTTATGAGCGCCCTATGCGGCATGACAAGCTATCAAGGTCTTATATCTGATGTTGATAAGGCGGCTAGGGCAGGAATTAAAACTTTTGTGTTCGATGCTGATAGCGGTGGTGGTCAGGCTTATGCCATGATGGACACAGCTAATAGGATCAGAAAGAGAGTTAATGACGTAGGGGGTAGGATAATTACTTACGTTGATGGAACTTGTGCCTCAGCATGTTTTGGGTTAGCGGCAATATCAGATGAGATAATTGCACACCCAGACAGCAGGACAGGTAGTGTAGGTGTAGTAGTGAAGCTAGTGAATGACAGTGTAGCCCAAAAAGAAAAAGGTTACAAGACTAGTTACATTACATCTGCCAAATCTAAAGTACCCTTCGATTCTGAGGGGGATTTTAAAGAGGATTTTCTAGCAGATATTCAATCCCAAGTTGATGAGCTACACACTGAGTTTGCCTCACACGTAGCAGGTTACAGGGATATGTCTTTAGAGGATGTTAACAAGACAGAGGCTAAAGTGTACAGTTCTAAGAAAGCTCTTGAGACAGGGTTTATCGACAAGATCATGGATCATGACACATTTTTTAGCTATTTAGAAACACTCAATGATGAAGGAAACCAATCAGTGCCTTTGAATATATTTACAAATTCTAAAGATAAGAATTTAGCAACCATACAGGAAGAAAATGAAATGACTACAGAGCAAGCAACAGCTTTACAAGCACAACTAGACGCATCAGTGGTAAGCCAAACAGCACTAGAAGCTGAGCTAGCATCAGCCTTAGCAACTCAGGCTGAGTTGTCAACTAAGCTAGGTGTAGCTACAGCCTCCCTAGAACAACTTAATAAGAAAGCGGAGAGTGATAAGTTAGAGTCACGTAAAGCCTCTCTCTCTGAGTATCTTTCTGTTGATGCAGTGGAAGCTGTATTTTCAGCTTTCTCACAATTAGATGACGCCTCTTTCAAAGCAGTGTTGTCTACGTACAAGTCTCAAGCATTAGTTGAGGAGCAGTCTGAGGATTTCAATGAAGCTGGGGTATCTGGAGATGCAGACCCTGACGCAAAAGAACTTACAGGCGTAATGAACTTAATCAAAAAGCAAAAAGCATAAGGAATAAATTATGACACTATTAGCAACAAGAGAAGACAAGTTAGGTAATTTGTTAAAAATGGAACAGGGTAAGGATTTTGGCTATTGCCGTGAGACTCGCTCAATGACTTTAACAGCTACTTCTGACATCGGTGATGTGTTGTATGCCGATGGAGCTAACCTGAAGTTAGCGGCTCAAGCCAACGTAGCCAACGTAGTCGCAATCTTAATTGACACAGAAGTAGTTAAGTTAAGACCAGCATCAGGCACAGCTAACGTTGACGTAGCAGTTCTAGTACGTGGTGCGGCTGTAGTAGCTGACACTGCTCTAAACTACAATGCAGACATAAACACCGCCGCTGAGAAAACTGCTCTATACGCAGTCTTAGCGGGTCTAGGTATCGTAGTTCGTAAACAAGTTTAATTAACAGATTATAAGGAAGATAAAAAATGGCAGTAGTACGCGATATTCTAAATGCAAACAAGATGACGGAATGGACTGAAGAGATTAACGAGATTGAGAACCAATATGGTTTTATTAAGTCTCTAAATCTTTTCGCCACCAAAGGTACATCTCAAACTGCAATCGTATTTGATAAGAACACCCACGATATAACTCTGTTACCACAGACTAGTCGTAGAGATCGTCAACCTACAGTTGGCAAAGATCGTAAGCTAGAAACATTTGCTTTAAGTCTCAGCTACTTTAAGCACTCTGATGTTATTACCCCAGAAGATATTCAGGGCATACGTGCTCCGAATGGAAATGGTGATACAGCAGAAAGCTTAAACCGTGTACGTGTTGAGAAATTGACAGACATGAGGCTAGCCGCTGATCAGACTGATGAGTACATGCAGTTACAGGCTATGAAAGGTATTATGAAAACCCCAGATGGTGCAGTTGTTGCTAACATGTATAGTGTTTTTAACATTAGCCCTTTTGAGGTTGACTTTGCCCTAGGTACAGCCACCACTGATATTGATAAGAAGATCAATGAGGTTAAACGTCACATTGCCTCTACTGTAAAGACAGGTGGTGCTATTCAAGGAGTTGATTTCTTCGTTGACTCTGAGTTCTTTGATAAGTTGATAAACCACCCTCGCTTCCGTGAAGTGTACAATCAGTATCAAAACTCTGGCAATCAGCGTCTACGTGATGACTTGTCTAACTATATGACTTGGGGCATCTCAGATGTTGTTGAGCATAGAGGCGTTCGTTTCATCTCCTACGATGCAGTATTTAACATGCCAGATGGAACCACTGAGAAGTCATTTGAGGCTTCAACTGGTAAGGCAGTAGCTCGCGGTGTACGTGACTTGTTCCGAGGCTATAACGGTCCTTCTAACAAGCTTGCAGGAGCTAACCAAGTTGGTCAGCCAATGTTCGCTTACGAGTATGTTGACCCTAAGGGTGAGTATATGGACCTAGAGTTGGAGATGGCTAAATTGTACTTCTGTACTAAGCCACAGTCAATTGTAAACATCATCTCTTCTAACTAAGAGTGATAAAAATTAAAAGGGGCTTCATGCCCCTTTTTTGATTTTAGGAGATACAAATGTTTTCCAATGATCCTAAAAACCCACTAGATAGGATGAGACTTAAAGTTGGTGATACCAACAATGACAATGAATATTTAGATGACAAGTGGTACGCTCACTTTTACATCACACTTAACAAGAATGAAGTCCTAGCCTCAATTGAGTGTGCTAAAGCCATTCTTGCTAGGTTTACTGGAAACACACGACAAGTAGTTGACCAAGTAGAGATCTACGGCAATCAGCAGTTCGACAATTACCTCAAGTGGTTAAAATCCTTTATTAGTGACCCAGACATATCGGGTATAAGAAGTCCAGTCCCCTTTGCAGGGGGTATCTCTAACTCGGATGTTACAGAAAGAAAGAATAACTCTGATAATAATATAATTAACCTCCCATCTGATTCTGACTACAATGAGTTCTCAATTTTTGTAGAAAGGAGAGAGTAATGGCTTTTAAGGGGAGGGTTGTATTATCTAGCAAGAAAATGGACAATCTCAGGAAGAGAATAATTAAGCTGGGGATAACTAAACTACAAACTGGACACTTTCAAGAGTCAGGGGAACACCCTACAGCGGAAATGAGCTATGCTGATCTAGCCAATCATTTAAGTATAACTTTCCCGCAAAGAAGTCTGTTACCAGACATAGCCTCCAACTTAAGAGTTGGGAATATGTTTACTAGAGTTATTAATCAATCAATAAAAAACTATCTCTATGAGAGTAAACCACTTAATAGAAACCTAGACAATATAGGCTCAGATTTAACCCAGTATGCAAAGAGCCTGTTTGGTGTTCCTAGCCAAAACAACCCAAGTAACTCACCAAGTTGGGCTGATTTTAAAGATGGTGACTCCCCGTTAATCTATGAGGGCTATTTAAAAGGCTCTTGGGCATGGAAGAATACTTCAGATAACACAATAAGATATGGAGCTTACTAATGGGACTATTAGATAGAACACCCCTAACCATGCTGAGAAAAGAAGTGTCAGAGGGTTACTTAAAAGATGGAAAATTTATAGAGGACTCTACAGAAGAGGAAGTCCTTATAAGAGGAAGTCTACAACCCTTAGGTAGTGGTAGGGAAAAACTCAGACTTGAGGAATCAATTAGGGCAAGAGCTACTTATAAACTCTACACCAAAGCTAAATTAAAAGTCTCTGACGATATCCTACAAACAACCTCAGATGAGACTATTATAAAGGGCCTTAGGTATGAGGTATACGCGGACGCTGATTGGACACATTATGGACTATCTTCAGACCACTACAGGTACATCCTACTAAGGAAAGATAAAATATGAGCTTAGACATAGATTCAGTTGAGAGGGGGTTATGTAGAGTGATCACTGAGCTAGTAGGAAGTAGATTATCTACATTAAAAGGTGAAGGAAATACTCAAGTCCCCTCTGTCCTAGTTAAAAGACAGGCGGTACTGGAACCTAAATTTCCTTACATCTTAGTTAGCTACATCACCGCTATACCACTAGGTAGAGATATCAAAGATAGGTATTTAAATGATAACGATGATGAGGTGACTATTGTAGAATATGTCTCTACATTTACTGTAGAGGTTATGGGGGGTGTTGCCGATAATGCGATTAGTATTGCTTCGGAGTTAAATACAAGAATGTTCTCATCCCAAGGAAGTGTCTCTCTAAGTGAGAATATAACTAATGCTGAACTTACAAACATTCAGAATATTGTCAGAAACTCATCTAAGATGGAGACAGACTTTAGAGAGAATGCTAGAAGTATTTATGAATTTGGAATGGAATCATTAGTAGTTGATAACACTATAGAGATAATAGAGAAATTAGAAATGGATGGTAGCTCCTATGATGATTATGATCAAGAAGAGTCTCCAATTAATATAGAAACAAATGTCCCATAAACTCAGGAGTTTAAATAAATGACATACAAAAATATAACTACAGTTAATATAGCATTACAAAACGCTAGCTTAACGTCAGTGGGGTTCGGAACTCCCCTGTTCGTGAGTTCTCACAATTATTTCCCAGAACGTGTAAGAGCCTACTCTTCTTTGCAAGACGCGGCTGTAGATTTACCAACTACTTCTAAAGCTTACAAAGCCTTGCAAAGTGGTTTTGGTAATAGTCCTCGTCCAGCGGTTATTAAGGTTGGTCGTAGAGACTCTGACACCATTCTCACAGTAGCAGATGGCTCAACCACAGGGTCTCTTAACGTCTTTGTAAAAGATGGTACAGATATATTTTCTGTAGCTGTTTCAGTGTCAGGGGCTAACGCTAATGCTGTTGCCGCCGCGATAGTCTCAGCAATAGAAGCTAATACTGATATTGACGGTAATATAACTATCTCTGCAACAGATGAAGTAATATCTATTGCCGCTAATGGTTCAGCTTTAGTTTACTTTAGTAGTATATCTACTAATATCGCTGATACATACGCCTCCACAGAAACAGCTCCGCAAGTCTTAGTGGCAATCGAAGCTGAGGATAGCGACTTTTACTTTATCTCAGCAGATGATCATTCAGAAACTTTTGTTCTTGCTATGGCAACAGCTATTGAAGCCACAAGTAAGATGTACTTCTTTAGTGCATATGAGGCAGGAGCTGTTTCGGCTTATGTTGATGGAACTAGTTCAGACATACTTGGTAAAATTAAGACCGCCAAGCACTTTAGAACTAAGAGCCTCTTTCATCAATCCGCTGATACAGACTTTCCAGAAATGAAGTATGTAGGTTTCAATGCAGGATTTACAGCAGGCAGTGTCTCATGGTCTAACTTAGTTATCTCCTTAGCGGCATCTACAAGCCCCGTGACTGGACTAAACCTTAGTACCACTGAGAAGAGTAATGTTAACTCACGTGACGCCGCATTCATTGAGGATTTAGGTTCTAGTGTGCTTCGTAATGGTCGTACAGCTAGTGGTGAGTCTATTGATATTATAAGAGGTAGAGATAACCTTAACTACGATATGACTACTGAGTTAGTTAGATTACTTATCTCTCAGACGGGTAGTAAAATACCTTATAATGATGCAGGTATACTCCAACTCTCCGCTGTTGTTAGGGGAGTTCTTAACCGCTATGTAGATAGAGCATTTATAAACCCTAATTTTGTTGTGAACTTCCCAAGGCTCTCTAAAGTATCCGCTTCTGATAAGTCCAATAGGATCTACACACAAGGTACTTGGCAAGCAGAGCTTACTAACGCTATTGAGATAGTAGACCCTATCCAAGGCATCTTAAGCATAGATCTATAAGGATAAGGAAAAGAAATGAGTACACAAAGAACATATTCCCCAAAGAATGTTAATGCAACTTTTGGAGGAGTGCTTAAGCTTACTGGTTTTGCTGAAGGTACGTTTATTCAGGCAGTCAGAAATGGAGATAATAGCTCCAGTGTAGTAGGCTCTCAAGGTGATGTTGGCTTAACAGTTAATCCTGATAAGACAGGGACAATCACCTTTACCCTATTACAAAATTCAGCTACTAACGCCACTTTAAGCCATGTACAGAATTACCAAGACATTGAAGATGAGCTTCTAAGAGGTGATATTGTAGTTGGCGATCCTAGTGGTGGCTACTTATGCTATGCCAAAGGTTGTCACATTATGACACCACCTGAGATGAACCTAGCTGATGAGCAACAATCTAAAGTATGGGTATTTTTCGTAGAGAACTTACAGTTTGCTAACGTTGGAGACCTCATTGAGGACGCATCAGTTGTAGCTAATGCGAATAGCCTTATCAATACGCTGAAAGGTGTAGCTGAGGCAACAGCCCCTAGTGGGATCGTGTAAGAATATATAGGAGGCTTTATGCCTCCTTTTTACTAAGGAGAAAATAGAATGGCTAGTCTAAAGGAAGTAATGGGCAAAGGTAGGAAAAGTTTTAAGTTAGAGGAAACTGGAATTGAGGTGAGCATTCAGAAGCTTCCTATGTCCAAAGGCATTAATGTAGCAAAAGAATTGATATGCTTAATAGCACCTACCATTGGTAGTGCTGTTGATGGTGTTAGGCATGATGACCTAATACATGGAGCGCCTAAGTCATTTAGTGATTTAGCTCTAGTGCTAGTTACACAACTAGATAAAGTAGATATTTTAGAATTAATACAGCTTTTATTAGCGGGACTCCTAATTGATGGTGATGAAGTAGATATAGAGGAATACTTCAGCGGCAACTACGGCGAACTCCTAGAGATTATGGAGTTTGCACTGAGAGAAAACTTCCAGACTTTTTTTATAGGAAAGGGTATCAAAGCCCGATTAATTACAGCGGTGAAAACTCTACTAGCGGGTACTTCTCTAGTCTAGTACAGAGTAAGGTAGGCTCTTGTGATGTCCTACCAACTGACCTGTCTTTAGCTTATTCCGTCTACAATAGTAAGTACAACAAAGAGTCTATTCACACCCTGCTTTGGGATATGACACTGTCAGAGTTTATATATCACAAAGAGGTAGTCACTCAATTAGATGACTTAGAGTATGCAAGGTACAAAGATAATGAGAAGAAAACTTAGTAGGAGTTGGAATGAGCAAAGGTAATAGTATGGATGATTTCATTGTCCAGTTAGGTTGGGATGATAAAAAAGCTCTAGCAGGGCTTAAGACATTTTTAGCTAAAGTTAGAAAACATGATGTTACTATAACCCCTAAGATAGACGGTAAAGCAGTAAAGCAAGCTCAAGCTCAAATTAACGCTGAGAGTAGAGCTAAAACTAAGAGTGCTGAGAATACAGCTAAACTCAATGAGGACATGAGAACAGCTCATTACAAAGAGATACACAGGGATGAGAAAGCATTAAATCAAGCTAGAGAAAAAGCTATTGATACTCGTAGTAAAGCTGAGGCAAAAGCTCAGTCAGACTTTAGAGCTAAGAAGCTAAGAGAAGCCAAGGAAGATGAGTCAGTAATTAAAGCCTCTAATAAACGAGTAGCTAAAGAGAAGGCAGACTTAGCGGCGGCTAATGCAGAGAGAGCACGTAGAGCTGATGTCTCTGGAGCTAACAAAACAAAAACTAGAAGGTTCGCTGACTCAGATATGATGCAAACCATCTCTAGACAAGATCCTCGTAAAGCATCTGCGGCGGTTAAGGCATACCATAAGAATTTAACTAAAGCCACATTACAGAGTGCTGAAGCAAATAGACACTTGGTAGATAAGCTCCGTAGGACAGCCGTAGAGCTACGAAGAGTAGAGAGGGCTAGTAAGAGAACCTCAGCGGCTCAAAGAGGCTTAGGGGACTCTACAAACCACCTTATAAGGTCTTACGCTAGTGTATTCGCATTGATGGCAGGGACAGCGGCTATTAACAAGACAGGTCAAAGCTTTGAAGCATTGAATAGTGCCATGTTAGCGGCTATGGGTACGACAGAGGAGGCCAACGAACAGATTGCCAACTTAGATAAGTTAACAGATAGACTCGGACTGAGCTTACTAGATACAGCGGACCAATACACTAAGTTCGTATTCGCATCTAAGGGTAAGCTACCTACAGATGAGGTTAACTTGTTATTCGAGGGTATGGCAGAGTTAGGAACAACTCTAGGCGTGTCCAAAGAGAGAATGAAATTATCATTTACAGCAATACAACAAATGATGAACAAATCGACCATTAGTTCTGAGGAATTAAAGCGGCAGTTTGCCGAGTCGATGCCGGGCGGTATACGCATATTTGCTGATGCTTTAGGCATAGGCACAAAGGAATTATTAGCCCAAGTTGAGTCAGGAAAACTTCTCGCAGAAGATGTTCTACCCAAGGTAGCTAGGCAGATGAAAAAAGTTGCCGCTGTTGGTTTAGAACAGAAAATGTTAACAGCACGAGTTGCTCAAGGTAAATTCTTTAAAGAGCTTGAGTCAAGCCAAGACCTTATATTTAAGTCTGGTTTTGGTGAGGGTGTAGGTGAGATGTTTAATGAGATAGCCCTTAGTATGAGGGAGTCTGAGGATGGAATGAAGGGCTTAAGCCAAGTGTTTAAGTTAGTATTTAAAATCATAGGAGAACTAGCTGAAGTTATTATCCCCATACTAGACTCCCTGTTCTACGTCTTAGGCGCAGTGTCAGAGAAGCTAATAGAAGTATTCTCCACTAACAGGGGAAAGATAGTTGGAGGAATTGGTGCTATTACAGTCGCTTCTATGGCGATGTCATCAGCACTCGCCAAGTCTAACTTCTGGTTAATTGCACTCTTAAGAAACTTTGTGAGGATATTAGCTCCAATTATAGCCGTAGCTGTAGCTTTGGAAGACTTAATGGCAAACTTTGATGACAATAAGATATCGACCATAGAGCATTCTTTAGGATACCAGCTTAGTGAAAAAAAGATTAAAGAAAAAGTTGGCTTTGGTGGTGAGAGGTCTGAGATATTTAAGGGAGCTTTTGATATGTCCAAGGGCGGAGATATTGCAGGTAACTTAATTAAGTCCACAGCCATGCAAGCGGCATTTAAAATAAACGTATTTATAGATGGCAATGAAACAGCGGCTAGAAAGGTTGTAATTGACCAAGCTAGTCAATCACAGGTGGAGGGTAGATAATGGCTATTAGTTCGCAAGTATACTTAGAGATACCGCCCCTTGAAGGGGAAACCTTGACCACCTTTATAGAGTTAACTGTGACGAGTAGTGTAGCTATCGAGATGCCTACTGAGATAAGTTCATTTCCCACACTTGATGGAGTCACAGTCTCAGACAATGCAGTGAATGGCAATAAGGTGTACCAACTAGAAGGGATCATTAGTAATACTCTAAACAGTGCGCTAAGTAGTGGGGGTAAGCAAAAGTTAGTAAAAGATAATTTTAAACTTTTACAATACGTTAGAGACAACCACAAAAGATTTACCCTATACTTTGATAATAACCAAGACCCAGTCTCAGATTGTATGTTAACTAAACTAACTCTCAACAAAGGCTCAGCTATGGGATCTTCTTATGAGGTTTCTCTTGGTGTAACTGAGATACTAGTTTCCAGAGAGTCTCTCTCATCCATAGAACAGTTTATATCAGATGCGAGTAAAGACCAACTTGAAGGAGTTACCAAGGCTAACCTAGTTAGTACAGAGAGTGTCCCCACAAACTCAGCCCTACTTGATGGGACACTAGCAACAGGTGGGACTGTATCAGGGGCACTTGGAGAGGTGTTTGGTTTATTTAGAGGTGTATTTTCAGAAGGAGGGGCAGAGTAATGGCATTATTAATACCAGTTTCAAATAGTCCCTACTCAGAACAGCTAGTATCTCTTAGTAATAGGGTAATTACTATGGTGTTCAAGTTTAACGTAGTTAATCAATCTTGGTATTTAGACCTCTTAGACTCAAGGGGCTTAAAAATAAAAATGGGTATTAGGATTGTAGCTAACCAAAACTTAACTGAAAGGTTTGATTTATCAGATTCTTTTACTGGAGACCTATGGTGTATTAAGAATAGGAACAGTAGTAAGGTTTTAGGTAGGACTAATTTAGGAAAAAATAAAGACTATGGCTTGTACTGGATTTCAGATGAGGACTCTAAATTATTGGGGATAGAAAATGTCATACAATTTTAAGAGAGCCTACTCTTTAACGATAGGCAAACCTGCATCAATTAGAAACTTATATGAGAATAAAGATTTCAGCACACTCACAGCGGCTTACAACTCCTTAACTGGACCTATACTACCAGATGACTTAGATTTCCTCACAATTCCCGCTGAGGCTAGGGAGATAAACACACTACAAATTAACACTATAATAAGTTTATCTAAGGATGACAAAGGACAGAATCAACAGACCACTCTAGAGATTTATAATCTAAGTGAGGAGGTCATAGAGTTTATCTCTAAGAAAAATAGCCTAATGATCTTAAAGGCAGGGTATGAGACAGACCAAGATTTACCAATCATCTTTAGTGGGCAAGTTAAAGAAGTCAGCACTACTAGAAAGAATGTGGACTTAGTCACAACCATAACCGCCTCAGATGGGTTTATTCCTGCCACCGGAGTTAAGGTGGCCTTATCCCTAAAACGCCCTCCAGAGGCAATCCTGACTTACAAGGATGTATTTGACGCTTTAGTGTTTATATGGGGAGCTAGTGGAGTCGCAATATCAGACGCTAACTTAATCTACGAAGCCACTCCAAGACCTTTCTCAGGAAATCCTAATGAAATAGATATCCCCGATGGCTGGTCTTACGAAGGGTATCTTAGTGATGCTATGGATGACTTATGTGACCACTTTAGGTACACATGGTATATCCACAATAACATATTGTTTGTACACCCTCTAAATGGATATGAGTTTATCAAAGTATTCACCTTAGACCCAAATCAGATAAAAGATATAAAAAGAATAGCTAAGTCTGATACTGGAGCTACAGGAGAAGAGTCAACTGGATTTGCAATTAGTACTCCTTTAAATGGCAACATAAAGATGGGAAACATAATCAGAGTTTCAAGTGGCGAGTACGAGGGTGATTATATAGTAAAGAGCATCACTCATAGGCTTAACTTTAGACACTCTGATTGGGACACAATAATAGAAACGGAGGTGAGGTAGTGAGTAACCTGTATAGAACTATCCAATCCCACATAAATAAATTTAAAGATACACTTTATACTAGCAGTGTCGGGGAAGTCGTAGAAGTTAACTACGAAGGAGACTCTATTAAGAGTGTTGATGTCAGGCCCAGTGTTAATAGGCTATATGTAGATGGGGAAGAGAGACAAAAACCAGTCATATTCAATGTACCAGTGCTTTTCCCCAGTGGTGGTGGTGCTATTATATCTTTTCCTATTCAAGTGGGTGATACAGTGCTTTTGGTCTTCGGTAAAGAGGACATACAAAACTTCCTTAAAGACAAGGCCCCTAAAGCTCCTGCTACGCTACGTAAGTTTTCTTACAACGATGCCATAGCTATTCCATGCCTAACTCCCTTCACAGAAAATTTACAGCCAAGTAAGGATGCTCTGGAAATTAAATTTAAGGGGGCATCTATAAGAATAGATAAAGATGGTAATGTAGTGGTCAGCAGTCCTAAAGATGTTATAGTTAAAGACGCTTTAAACGTGTCTGTGACAGCCTCAGAGAAGATAACAGTTAAAAGTCCTACGTTGGTATTAGATTGTACTGAAGTAACCGTCACAGGCTCCCTAGCTGTGTCTGGTAACATATCTACAGAGGCTGACATAGTGACAGCAGATATTCCCTCACTTAATACACATAAGCATGACCTAATTAAGACTGGGACAGATACATCAGGAGAACCAGTAGAATGAGTGATTTAAAATTAGATGCGTTTGGTGATTTAGATATTACCTCTGGGAAATTAACGCTAATCTTAACAGAACAAGAACTCTTAGCTCAAAAGCTAGGGATACTATTTAAGTCCTTTCAAGGTGAATGGTTTTTAGACACCTCCTATGGAATACCCTACACCCAAGTTATTCTAAAGAAAGGCACTCCTAAAGAGTTAATTGACTCGATATTGTTTAAAGCAATTAATGGGTATACGGAGGTAACTAATATAGTCAGCTTTAAATCAACAGTTACTAAAGGTGTTTATTCACTTTTATTCACAGCCAGAATTAAGGCTGGTGAGATTGTTACCATTGAGCAAGATATTTCAACAAATTAAGGAGGGCTTATGCCTTTTACAAGTAGAGGGTTAGAAGCTAAGAGATTTAGTGATATCTTGCCTGAGATAAGTGATGAGTTAATTAGTAGACTAGGTATAGAGCTTGACACTACTCCAGACACAGTTCTAGGAGTTATCCTAAGTATCTTTGCCTCAGAGATAAGTACGCAAGAAGCCTTAACGCAAGCAATGGCTGACAACTTTGACATAGATAAAGCTACTGGAGTATTTTTAGATAGCCTTGTGGCATTAAACTCCCTAACTAGGTTAGATGAGAGTAATTCAATAGGCAGTGCATTCTTTAAGGTATCTGTAGATGGAACAACCATCCCTATCACCGCCCTAATAAGGGACTCACAATCTAATGTATATAGACCAGTATCTTCTAACCAAATAAACTCATCTAAGTGTACCTCAGCTTCATTTACTTCAGATGGTTTTGTTGGTAATTTTACTGTATCAATAAATGGAACTGAGTTTACTAAAACATACTCATCTACACCTACCGAACAAACGGTAGCTGAGGACTTACAGTTTCTTATTAACCAGTCTTCCCCTGACCTCTATACAGTTAGCAGAGTATCTGGGGTAGTTACAATCGCCATCACTAATAAGTTTAGTGATCTAAACGTCACAAGAAATGAGAATATCCGGTTTACACAAGTTGAAGGTAGGGTCAGTGTTATTGCCCTAGATACCGGAGTTGTAAACCCACCTATTAACACAGTTAAAACATTAGTTACAAGCTTAACTAATGTACAGAGTGTGATTAATTATGACACCTTCACTGTTGGTAGGCTAAAGGAGAGCGACACTGAGCTTAGAATTAGACATCAAAGAAACCCCCAGATAAGTAGAAACAGTACTACTAAAGCTATATTTAGCAGATTAGCAAATCTAAGTGGGGTATCTCTGGTAAGGATATTCGAGAACACAACTAATGTTACAGACTCCGATGGTAGACCATCTCATTCTTACGAGTGTATTATAGAGGGAGGTAATGAGCAAGAGATTGCAGAAAACATTTTTGACAGTAAACCCGCTGGGGTTGAGACATACGGGTCACAGAGCTATCTAGTTAATGACTATTCAAATAGTCCTTCTGAGGTAAATTGGAGTAGGCCTAACCCCAAGTATGTAAATGTCAAGATTAGTTATAGTAGGTATGGTGAAGAGACGTTCCCTGATAATGCTGTTCAAGCTATTAAAGAAGCGGTAGTTCTTTATGGGGATAACCTAGGACTTGATGTTGATATCATCCCACAGAGGATGTATGGAGTAGTCTACGGAGCCGTAGCTGGTATAGGCAGTTTAAGTATAGAAGTTGGTACTTCACTTATACCCTCATCTGAGACACCTAATGAGATAGCCTATACCACTAACACAATCCCCATTAGTAAAAGAGACAAAGCTGATTTTAACGTAATCCGTATACAAGTTATAGAGGTTTAACAATGTCTGAACTACAGTATTACGAGTATCAGGAGAGTGGAGAGGGTAGACTACTAAGCCAGTTTAAGAATAAACCTAATATTAAGGCTTTGTTGTTAAGCTCTCTCAAGGTTCTACAAGATACACAAGATAGTTTAATAGACTACTCAGAAGCTAATAACTTAGCCACAGGCACTGGGGTTATCCTTGATATCATAGGTAAGATAGTCGGAGAGCGTAGGGCAGGTAGGTTAGACCCTTCTTATAGGGAGTCTTTATATAATCGGATAGTTATTAATACCTCAGAGGGGACCCCTAATGAACTCTTAGAAATACTAAGTCTACTATCTAAAGGAACCTCAACTAGGATTTATGAGCATTTCCCTTTAACTACCGCATTCTATACAAATGGGAGTGCTAGTAGTGCCTTAGCTAAGACTTTAAGAGCTTCATCCCCAACTACATCTGATGTTGTAAGTATCTACCATGACCCTCTAGATAACGCCCTAATACCTAGTGAGTTGGAGAATGCTCTTGGTATATTAGTTGATGATGAAAACAATGAATTTGAGAATGATGAAAGTAGGAATATAGCAGTAACTTATTTGACTAGTTTAAATGTACAAAACTCAGAAAAAGCTATATTAGATGAATTAGATACTTATGATGCCCTCACCAGAGAGCCTTGTGAAGTTTATAGATAATAAGGAATAAAAATGGCAATTAATGAAGAGTCAGTCAGATGGGCCTCCCAGAATGAGACAGATGCTACAAGTGGATTAAGTAATAAAGTTGACCCAACGGCGAGTCAAAAAAACTCAGGGTTAAAGAGAGAGGAGCCAATTCCAAGACAATATCTGAACCATCAATTTAACGCCTCCTATGAAGCCCTTGTGGATCTACAGTCTCAGATAACTGCGCTGACACTAGATGCAGGGTCTGGATTGATAGGTCAAATATTCCCAGTCGGGGCATACTATATAACAGAGAATACTCAGGACCCTGCCACGACATTGGGTGTAGGTACATGGGTAAGAGTTAAGGGTAAGTTCCTAGTAGGTTTAGATGAAGATGACACTGACTTTGACGGTGTTGGTGAGGAAGGTGGAAGTAAAAACCACACACACACAAATACTCTTTCAGTAGCAGGACATGCTATAACCCCAAGTCAGCTACCTTCTCACAGCCATGACTTTACACGAGAGAATACAAGTGGGTCAGGTTCAGCGGGAGCGCAGAATGGTACTTCAAGTTTTGAGACAGCTACTACTCAGACTACTGGTGGAAACCAACCCCACACCCACGGACTTAACGGTGGAATTAATACAGCTTCAAACATACCTCCTTATAGGGCAGTGTATTTTTGGAGAAGATCAGCCTAGGAGAATTAAATGCCAACAGATGAAAGAATTCAGATATCCGAACTACCAGAACTTGACCCTCTAGATTTTGACTCTGAGAACTTACTTATAGTTAGAAAGACATCTAATAACGTAGACTATAAGTTTAAAGTCTCATCACTAAGGAATCTGATTTCTAATGTTGTTATAGGTAGTGGGGGTAGTGGTAGCGTTATTATTGATGATTTGGTGGATTTGATTGTCCCACAAGTAGAGTCCAATTTTGAAGCGTTCTTAGAAGAACAGTTAATAGACTCTCTCCAAAGTAGTGAAGTTCTTGAGATAGTAAATAATGCCATAAAAGAAGTTACTTCTGCTTTAGAGATTGATGAAAGAAAAGATATTGTAGCTATAGTTAATGGTATCTTTGAGAATGCCCAAAATAGCAGGGAGCTTGACAGGGCTTTAGACATAGTTAACAAGAAAGTATTTAGTATAGCAGAGAGTTTTATCCCAAGATTGGAGAGAGACTTAGCTAAAGTAAATGAGGACTTAGAGAATTTAAACTCAGCTGATCTAATTAATCTACAATCTGACTTAGATACTCTGACAGGAGAACTAAGTACATTAAACACAGTTACCTTAACAGGTATAGTCAGTGATATTACCGCCCTAAATGAAGCACTAGAAGGGATAGGGGAAGTTGATCTTTCTGGTGTAGAGTCAGATCTCCAAGACTTAAGCGATAAGATTGACATCCTAAACGATACAACTATCCCCGATGTTAACACCACCTTATCTGGACTTAATGATGACTTAACTGCATTAGATGATAAGTTTCCCTTAGCTACAGAGGATCTAGCAGACGGCATTATAACTAATGCTAAGATAGGTTTGAAAGCTATATTAGCAGGTAGCCTAGCAGATGGTACTATAACTAGTGCTCAGATGGGACCTAACTCTGTACTAGGAGGTATATTAGCTGACAATGCTGTCTCTGTTAGTAAGATAGTAGATGGAGCTATTACAGCCCTTAAATTGGGTAATGGGTCTGTTACTAGTGATAAAATTGGCACAGGTGCTGTAAGCAATAATAAAATTATTGATGGAGCTATCACGGAGTTAAAGCTAGGAAATTTAGCAGTAACTAATGCTAAGATAGGAGCCAATGCAGTTACTGGAGGGAATATACTTGGGGGTACTATAACTGGTAATAAGATTGCTGGTGAGACCATCACAGGTACGTTAATAGCCGCTAATACTATAGTTGGTGGAAATATTCTTAGTGGTAGTGTGAATGCTAATAGATTAGAAGCTAGTACTATCACAGCAGGACTTCTTGCTTCAGATGCAATCATAGCTAGGCATATCTTAGCTGGAGAGATCACTGGAGATAAGATAGCCGCTAGTACTATTACGGGCGGCAAGATAGTAGCTAATTCTATAGATGGTGATAGAATAACAACTAATACATTAAATGCTTCTAAGATAGTTGCGAGTAGTATAGGTTCTGACAAGATAGCCGCTAATACTATTACAGCGGGGAATATAGCCGCTAATGCAATAGGTGTTAGTGAGTTAAGTGCAAATAGTGTAAACGCAAGTAAAATTGTAGCTGGCAGTATCACTACTGATGAGATAGCCGCCAATACTATAGAAGCGGGTAATATTAAAGCTAACACTATTACTGGTAGTGAAATCCTAGCTGGTAGTGTTGGTGCTGATAGAATAGTAGCTAACAGCATAACTACTACACAACTGTCAGCAGGTAATATTAACGGCAATGTAATCACAGCTAACACTATTAATGGTGATAGGGTAATAGCTAACACCATAAGTGGTAATAGGATTGTAGCGGGGAGCTTAGGTGCTGATAGAATAGTAGCTAATAGTATAACATCTGGTCAAATATCCTCTAACGCTATAACTACTAATGAGCTAGCCAGTAACTCTGTTACAGCCGTAAATATCTTAGCCGGTAACGTGACAGCGGGGAAACTCTCTGCTAATAGTGTCGTAGCAGGGAATATTCAAGCGGGTCAGATTACAGCTACCAAGATGGCTGTAGATGCAATAGAGACTGATGCAATTAAGGCTGGGGCTATTGTTGTTGATAAATTAGCATCTGATAGTATATCAGCCATAAAGATACAGTCAGATGCCATTACCTCTGACAAGATTTTAGCTGGGGCAGTAACTGCGATAAAGATACTCTCAGGGTCTATCACTACAGCTAAGTTAGATGCCTCAGCAGTGACAGCAGATAAGATAGATGTTGGAAGCCTCACAGGTGTTATCCTAACAGGTACAATTCTTAGAACTAAGGCTTCAGGTAATAATAGAGTAGTAATTGGTGACACAACATTCCCACTGTGGTTTGGGGATGGTACAGTTGGAACATCAGGTGGTAAGTTCTATGTAACCAATGGTGGTGTTATTGTAGCTAAAAATATAGCTATAAGTGGTGATAGTGTCTTTTCAGGAGAAGTACGGGTAGCTAATGTAGGTGTGTCTGTTAATATCAGTGGACTAGCCGCTAGTGAGTACGCTCTTGAGGTGGCACAAACTGAGGGTGCGGTTAGGGATGTAGTTTTTGGTGTTCGTTCTGATGGAACTGGAGTACTAAACGGTAGCATCCTTAACGCAGGTTCAGTAGTAGGAGAGGCAATCAGCCAATCGGCTATAGACTTTATCCGTGAATCATTAGGGTTGCCCCTTCCTGCCACAGGTGGAGCCAGAGATCAGACATTCACATGGAGTCAGTCCTCATCTGGTCAAGTCGCTATCATACAAGATTTTGTACATGGCCCTAATCCTGTTAGTATTTCAGCTAATCTTAGGGCAACTAAGAGTACGGTTGATGCTACCAGTACTTCTGCACGTAGTGTTACAGCTACCCTCGAAGCTAAGTTAGATGGGACTACAAATTGGGTAACTGTCACAAGCCCGACTACATTTGTGGCAACTGAAGTATTTTTAGAGTCTAATGATCCAGAGGATGAATTTTCGAACACTGATGGTGGTGCGTGGGTAGCTAGTCTAAACGTAACCATTACTGCACCGAATAATTACAATCCGGCTGATGGTGACTATGATTTTAGAATATCCTTAAGCAATGTGGGATCTAAGTTCAATACAGGATCAACGTCAACACTTCTTGTGAGGGAAGAGGGTACAGGTGGAGCTACGTCAACGGGTGATGCTAGCAATGCAACAATCACAGTTAATGGTACAGGAGCATTGTCTGGGGGTGGAAGTTTCACACTTAACCAAACTAATAACGCCACTGTTAGTGTTACACATGGTTCATCGGCTAAGACAGGTGCTTACTCTGGCACAGGATTAAGTGTTCTACAGAGTATAGGTCACGATAATTTTGGGCATGTAAAAGACTTCGCTACTATCAACTTGGCAACTGAGTTTAACAAATACCTATTAGTTAATGGTAATGCCGCAACCACAACTAAGCTTAATACCGCTAGGGCAATAAATGGCGTGTCTTTTGATGGTACAGCTAATATTACAATAGCGGACAGTACTAAGCTACCTACTGGGGCTAAGGCGGCTGATTCAAACTTGTTAGATGGGATCAATAGTTCACAGTTTGTGAGAAGTGATACTGGGACCATACCTGTGGCAAGAGTCCCAACGCTGAATCAAAATACAACTGGTACTGCGGCTAATGCAAACACGTTGGGAAATCGCGCTTTTGCAGAGTCGGCTACGGCAGATAAGATTGTCAGTCGTGATGGCGCGGCTGATATACAAGCTAGATTATTTCGTTCTAATTACCAAGATCAAACTGGTATCTCCAGTAATGCTTCTTTGGCTTTTAGAAATAGTACTTCTGACAATTATATTAGATTTGTAAATAATGCTTCATCTGTGAGAAGTTGGCTAGATTCTGACAACGCTAATAACTTAACGTCAGGAACTATCTCTGATGCTATACTACCTGCAACTATCTCAAGTAATATAACTGGTAACGCGGCAACTGTCACTAACGGTGTTTACACCTCAGGCGATCAAACCATTGGGGGAGCTAAAACTTTTAGTAGCCCTATTACTATTAGTACATCAGGAGATGGTAAACAAGACATTCTAAAGGTTGGTGTTGGGGGTATCTTTAAGTACTCAGGTCAAGGATCTTTAGCTTTCACTTCTGACTCTAGCTGTATGTTGTTTGCAGGGGACTCTCCCGAAGGTCTACTTACAGGACTAGGTTACTACGAGAACTCAAGCCATACAGAGGACGCAATAATAGGGGCTGACTTTACTGTTAGACTAATCTCAGGGATGCAAGGAGGCTACGCGGGTTCCTCCCAAGCCACGTTCAATAATAGTGGTGAGTTTAGAGCACCTAGCTTGTATGCCACTGGGAATATAACTGCCGCTGGTACTGTCTTCGGAAACCAAATCACTTGGACGTCAGCTCTTAAATATAAAAATATAGAAGAGACTAGGGTTTCTAGTTCAGAATCCTTAGATTTAGTCTACAAAATTGGTAAGAGAGGTACAGCTTTAGGTACTCTTAAAAGCGATAAAACAAATAAGAAACATAGATGGTTTATTGCAGATGAGGTTATCGAAGACATGGAAGAAGTAGTCCATGTAAAAGATGGCGAAGTGGAAGGTATCCAGTATAATGAGATGATCCCAGATGTCTATGGTGCTATTGCCGCCTTGAAAGAGATTGTTGACTCTCAAGCAAAACAAATTTTAGAGTTAACTAAGAGGCTTGATAATGACTACCTATAATATAAAGATACAGACAGATGGGAGTGGCTCCCCTGTTTGGTCAAGCTACTCTTTCGGCTTTGGGTCTTCTCCTTATGTTATAGGGAGCACCATACTTGAGGCGGGAGATCAGGTAAGAATATATAATACTGATCCCATATATAGTGCCTCTATTCAAGGGTTTAGGTCTGACGTATTCACAAATAGTAGTAACATAACTATAGCAAGTGAGGGTTCAGCTACTAAAACTGTGAGGTCTAACTCACCTACTACAACAGATAATGTTGTAGGCATTTTAAACAGCTTGTCAGATACAGTAACCTTCAGTATCTCAGGAACTAGTAGTGATACAACACCTACGGCATTCAGCCTAGGTCCTAACAAGACTAACCAACCTAGAAGTTCATTAGTTTATTCCTCAGTAGTCACTGTTCAAAGTGTAGATGCAGGAGTCAGTGTAACAACCTCTAACGCCTTGGTCCGTAAGAATGGTGCAGGTAGTTGGCTCAGTTCTACTACAGCACAAAATGGGGATACCTTACAGTTAAGGGGGACTACATCTTCTAGTTATACAACGACTCTGACACATGGTATTACGGTAGGCACATACTCCACTAGTTTTAATAGTACTACGGAGTCCCCAGATACTACTCCAGACCCTTTTACGCTAACTAGCCCTACAGGTGTAACCCCAGATTCTTTTTACTATCAACCTGCAAAAACAATCAGTGGTATGAATACGTCTGCAAGTATATCTACTAATAACTGCCAAATACAGATAAACAACTTTAATGATTGGTACTCTTCTGGCACTATCTCTAATGGGAATACTCTAAGGGTAAGAGCACTCGCTGGTAGCTCCACAGGTCAAACTACTAGCCATAGTGTCACTATAGGTACTAGAACGGAATCTTTTACTATAACAACCACAACTAATTTAGATAGTTATCAAGTTATCCCTATGCCAGATAACCAAGGTGCTCCTATTAGTATCACAACTCTTATTGCATTCTTTGGTGGAGCACCTTCGGCAAGTAGGCCTTTAAGTCTTAGTGGGTATGTTAAAGGAGGAGATTACGTCCCTAATATCTCAGAGAATCAGATGAGTACAGCCGCACCTCTACAGATGAGTGATTTTGTAGGGGCCGCTACAGCATTCTTTCTTTCTCAGTTTCCCCAAGACAAGTTTCTACAGACAGATACTTCAATAGGATCAGGATCAAAAACTGCATCTATTAGTTGGAACTCTACAGATGACTGGGCGTTCGGATTTGGGGAGGCTATGAGTTCCAATACGGAGTTCAGATTTGAGTTAGAAGAAGACCAAGGCTATGACACAGGGGTTACGTTTTCACGAGGGAGTTCAAGCTTCAATTTAAACAATGATACTGTCAGCGTTACAGCTACTGTTGCTCAAAACCAAGTTAAGGAGTATAGAGGTGTAGTAAAGATGTTCGCCCGACCTGCTTTTTCGCCGAGTACTGTTATAGAAAAGAATATTACATACACCCTATCATTTTATAATAACTAGGTGTAGTAGAATGGTAGATAACATAAGGAATCATAATGGCAATTAACCCAGTAAAACCAATAACATCAGGTAACACTACAGCTACAAATGGTAGTAACACTGTGAGCGTCACAGGGGCTGTGGATTGCTCTAAAATATATCAGGGTAGTATCTTACACTTAGGAGGTAATAATCCCGTAGAGGCTATCTCAGGCACTGTAGCTAACGGCAGTGGTGTGAGTACGATCACCTTAAGAAACAACTGGCCTTTCGCTACTATTACAGGGCCACTGCTAGTATTTAACACTATCGAGGGTTTAGTAGGAGCTATACAAAAAGCTCAGCAGATAGTAGAACAAACCTCTGGCTTAGAGTCTATTGGAGGTGTGGGGTTTGTAGAAAAGACTGGAGACAATACTTACTCAACACTAACAGCAACCACTAAGGGAAAGCAGATACTGAGTTCCGCTGACTCCCAAGAGGCTAGAAATATTATTGATCTAGGGACAAGTGCTGTAGCTAATCTTACCACTTCTCCATCTGACGCCACAGCTAACCGAGTTTTTAAAGTTGGAGATAATGTAGGGATTACATTTGGGTCAAACACAAACGGTAGTTTTACACGTTGGCCCGATGGAACAATGATATGTTATCACAACATAACAACCTCAACTAGTGGAGAGGTTAGTTGGACATTCCCTTCAGCGTTTGACACTGCTCCAGTAGTAACGGGGAATCCGACAACTACAGACATTGTAATATACGGGTTAACAGTAAAGTCAGAAAGTACATCAGTGGCTGAGATAAACTTATTGAGTGGAACCTCAAGAGTCTCAAAACCTGTAAATCTAATAGCGATTGGGAGATGGAAATAATGTTTAATATAAGTTTAGTCCCTATTGCGAATAACACTCCTAGGACGGTTGCGATAAAGGTACTCCCTAACTACAAATTATCTTACGATGGAGATGTCTATGATTTCTCATCTATATTGGATGGACAACAAGTGGTAGCGGAGTACCCTGCAATAGGTGTTATAAAGAGGGTAGAAGGCGTTATAAGCATAACCCTAGCATTTCTATATGACACCTCTTTAGCAGAGCCACATCAGCCCACAGACACCTCAGGATTTACCTATGAGTTAAGTAGTGGATTTGTCCCAGACCCAGTATCATACAAATAAGGAATAGAGAATGTTTAGTTTATCAAATATAAAGGACACTTCTTATTTCGTAGCTCAAAGCCTAGAACTAACTATTAAGAATAGTTTAAGCTCACTAGACTTAAAAGCTGAAGAGATTCGAGCATCATACCCTGCTAAGGGATCCCTAATAACCAAGGAGTATGACCTAGCTTTAGCTGATGCTGTAGCTTACACAAGTGACAACACAGTTATCCCCGCAACTTTACTAGATTTCTCAGATGCTACAGGGATGACACTAGGGGTTTGTGCTAATATAATATTAGAGACAGCCGCGCAGTTCGAAGAAGTATTGAGGGAAGTTAGAAAAATAAGGTTAGCAGGTAAGTCACAGTTGAGGTTAGCTACATCAGGCCACGATCAGATACTTATTAACTTCATGTCACAATTGGACTTATTAATTAACACTGAGGAGTGAGAGTAATGGGAGATAACCCTAGCTTGTGGAGTTTAGTAATAGCTCTATCGACTTTAGTAGGGGGTGGGGCATGGTTTTGGTACGATAAGAAAGCTAAAGATAAAGAATTTAGTAATCTAAGTGAGAAAGTAACAAAACTTAGTGATAAGCAGATAGAGCAAGAGAATAAGTTTGTAACAGAAACTCGTACAAGAGAGATCCTCAGGGAAGAGATTGTAGAACTAAAGAAGGATATTTCTAGTGTCAAAACCCATGTCTATAGTATCAGTGATAACTTATCTGGCTTAATAGTCGAGATAAGGGTTCTAACTGCTATCCAAGACTTACTAAAGGATAAACAATGAGAGTGTTTCTAATAGATGATGACTTGAAAGTATTAGTCGTCTTATCCAAAATACTGAAGGAGGCTAATATAAGTGGAGCTTTCTGCGCCTCATCTACAGTAGATGTTGTGGAAAAGATTCTAAATTTCTTACCGGATATTATTATCTTAGATTTGTATATGCCGGAAAAGGATGGCTTCTGTCTCTATGATGATTTAAGAAAGATTAAGGAGCTTGATCATATTCCGATATTAGCTACGTCCTCCTCAGAGGATATGAAAGATAGATTAAGAACCATTAACACGGGGTTTAATCAATTTCTGCCTAAGCCCATCACAAAAGAGAGTTTACTCAAGGCGATAAACACAGAGGCGGCGTTAAGTCAGATATCTAGAAGTATATCTCAAGCACTCTTAACACTAGAGAGGTATTAAATGATAATTAAAATTCTCTCCTTAATAAAAAACTATAAAAAGATAGGTTATATTATTGGAGCAGTGACGGTTATAGGTACGCTGTATTTCGGCTACCAAAACTTTCAAGATAAATATTTTCAACAAGGGTACTCACAAGCTAAGCAAGAATACGATGTTATGGTAGCTAAAGCTGTCAATAAAAATAGAGTTGAGTATGAATTAAGATTAGTTAAACTAAGACAATCTCTGAGACAACAGGCAGTGGATGAGCAAGCTAGAAGAGTAGCTGAGGTAGCCACTGATAAAGAGGTAGTTAAAGTTGTAGAATATATAGAGAGGAAAATTTATGTTAAGGAAGAGTGTAATACTGTTGACCCTGTTCTTATCAGCTTGTTCAACGACTCCGTCAGTAGAGTCAATAGTAGTGGAGAAGATAAACCCTGAGCTATTTAAAGCTCCTGTGACGCCATCTTTACTAATACCATGTAGGGTAGCTTACCCTTTAGCAGTTTATGAGGGTCAGGGTACTCTAGAGAGCTTCTATAGCATCTCAGCATACAACTTAGGTCAAGTTGAGAAGTGTTATGATAAGGATGAAGCTTTAGTTAAAGAAATACGGGAGGATGAGGATGGAAATCCATAAACAGCTAAGGGAGTTTGCTACTACTCTTAACAGGTTTTGCTTTATAGAGATAATGGTCCTTGGATTCTTTTGTTGGCTCTGTTACGACCTGCTAATGTGGTATAAGTCTATAATGACAGTTGATAGCTTTAACGCTACAGCATTCTGGGCGGCAATGACAGGTATCATAGCTGGAGTATTTACAACTATTAAGCACATAAACTCTACTTTCGATAAGGATAAATAGTAAATGGATATAATTAGGAGAGAGTTTAAAACTCATTGTGAAGGTAAGATGATGTACCCAGATGACAGCTATACTTGGTGTCTGGAAAGGCCTTGGCTAGACAATACTCCGTACTTGAGCTGTATACCTTATGGGAGTTATTTAGTAGCCCCAGATGATACAGGGAGGTTCAGGTATTTCAGGATCATGGATGTCCCTATGAGGACTGATATAGAGTTTCATGGGGCTAATAGGGTAGAGGAGCTACTAGGCTGTATAGCTCCTTGTATGAGCCTTAAGAATGGCATAGGCTATAGAAGTAAAGATGCCTTAGCCAAACTAGTTAGTTGGTATAGTGATGACAAAGGAGTTAAGAAATCTTTTATACTAAACATAGTCAAGTACAGTCCTTTTAAACATGGTAAATGGAAATAGCCTTTAGGGGCTATTCCATATCTAGGCAATAGTGTATAACCTCACACTGACCTTAAATCACTATAAATATAGTTTTGTAGGTTAAGCCAGTCAACTTTGTGTAGCCTTTGTTCTACTCCCGCTATATTAACTACATACTGTGGCTTACCCATAAACATTAATACAAAGAGTACAGGCCATAGGAGCAACAATGCCAATACCCACCAATACCACTTAGGCCACACAGTCTCAACATTTATAATTCTAACTGTATCATGTGGGCCTACCTCAATAAATTTATCTTCTACTGTCTGTGCATAGTACATATTATTCAACCTCCACTAATGAGATAACATAGTCTATAGCATCTATGGCATAGACATAATCATCATGATCTACTTTAAAGTGAGGTTCTAGTGTCTCTACCCAAGCCAAGTACTCGTAGCTCTCATCATCTCCAAACTTTCCTTTCAAAAACCCATTTAGACGATTAGCCCTAGAGATGCAATCCCCATCAAATAATGCCCAGAATAAATCATCATCTAGCCCAGTGAAATCCTCTTGAAAACAACCAAAACTAGTATCCTTAGTATTCTTCAACAATCTTAAATCAAAATCCGCATCTAAATATAGCCCCATCGAGTTAAAGAAACTATCACTAGCACACCAACCTAACATACAGCAACTATACCCACAGTCCTCATTTAGAGTATCCTTGTAATCTTCATATCTATTTAGTGCAGATGGTATCTCTTTGTTACCCTTTTCCTCCCACATTGGCTTAAGTGACTCTCCCCAATACGACATATCTAATTTCTTCCCTGCAATATTAGCAGAAACCATTACTCTCCTAACTTCATTTAGGAAGTCAACAGGGTGTAGTTTCTCTCCTGTCCAAGGGGTGATCTTAGTTACTTCTTTCATAAATTACTCTCCTTATATGTAGCTTCTAGTTTAGCGATTTTATCTTCAAAGGCTTTGTTTGCTTCTAATGCCTGTAACTTTAACTCATTTATCTGACGTTGTAAAGGGGTATCTTCAGTAACAATGCAATCTGGGTCTACTCTGTAAGTTATCTTATTAGTCAACACTGGCATAGGTATTGTTCTCCAATTAGTACCATCCTCACTAAATTGTATCCTAGCTCCCTTGAAGCCCTCCTTCAGTGCATCTACATCAGGGTGAGAGATAGGGGGATATTTATATTTAACCTCTTCAACTTCTTTACCTGCTAGTTTGAAATTATCAGAGTTATGTTTTCCAATGTAACCCTCCAGAGTAAGTTGGTGAAAGTAACAGACCTCCACCACAGAAATATCTCCACGTTTCATGCCACCATATGTACCCCAGATTCTCTGAACCCTATCCCCTACTTTAAATTGACTCATAAATAACACTCCTCATATAAATTAAACAAAAAAAACTCCCTAACCACTCAATGAGAGAAGTATAGGGAGTTTAGTATTCTAAGTCAAGATATTTTTAATCTTTATTTTTAAAGTGTATGATTGTTTTATTATTCTTCCGTACAAAATAAGAGACACCTAAGACAAGGAAATATACTATAACTGAGACAAGGGTCATTAATCCAAATACGGTCCCAAAGAATACCTCATCTGTAGTTAGTCTACCTCCCTCTACTTTAGCCACTCCCAGTGTAGCTACAAATCCCGCCAATACCCATATCATCACACCTAATAAGATTTCCACTAGCCTTTAACATTCCAACGTAAGTCTCTAAGTTTAACTTCTCTTAAATTAACCTCATTACCGCTACTAGCTAAAATAGACTCATCAAGCATATCTACCCGAAATGAGTTGTGAATTTCAATAGCCGCCGCAACTTCTCCCTCTAGCAGTATCTGTTGGATAATCATATTATCTTCAGCTAAGTCTGTTGTAATCTTTTCAGAGAATACTAGAGAGTCCACAGCATCTAAACCTTTACTATCATCAAATAATTCTACTGTTACTGTTTTACGTGTTGTCATGTTTATATTTCCTTTTTGGTTGTTTAAATTAATATCACTAACTTCTGTATCTGCATTGCAATAATTAGAGTACTTTTGCCAATCCTCACAATTAATTTTTGAGGCGGTGATAGTACCCTCTGAAATATGATCAGCGTGAAGGTTAGCCACTTTACACTCTACTTCATCCCCGACTTTAAGGTTACTAAAGTCAATCTTATCAGTTGAAACCGCTTTAGGTGTCTTACTACTAAAGCTCACTAGCTTATCTATAGCCACTTGCAAATCCTTTATACGGCAAAACTCAAAAGATTGTAAATTCTCAGAAACTTTTTGTCCACAGCCCCGAGTAGTTAATATTTTTAAGTTAATAAACTTTCTAAATATACCGCCAATATCCCTGCGCATCTCCTCAGCCAGATCACCTAACTCCGTGTAGTGAGCGTCCTTTAACCTCTTTAACTCCTCTGCACTATAATTACAACCCACTCTACTCTTAGAGTCAGATCTACCTCCCGAAACATTCTCCCTACTCATAATCTACTCCCATTTAACCCCTCTAGCTTTAAACTCACCTAAGACAGCTTCTAATTGTCTCATATCCGAAGGTACTAAGTCAGCCCTCAGATAGTCCAGACACCCCTCTAACATCTCCACAGGGGACTCTATATCCACCCTCACTACGCTCTCTTTGTAACTAGGTGTACCGCTAGCTATTGAATTAAAAGCTGACGTACCAGTCACGCAGACATTGTTGTAACCTAACTTCTTAGCTTGATCTGCTGAACTAGAGGTGTTTACTAACTTTTGTCCCCTGTACTTGTCAACATATATAGACTCTACCATTGAACTTATCTCAGTGTCAAGCCCTTTTTCTAAATTCCAAGGATACTCGAACCCTTTAACATCCTCAGAGTCAGCCTCTAGCATTCTAGCCACTTCTTCCGCGTCATTAGCTATGTTCCAAATATTAGCTGTAGCAGTTGACAACTCCCAACCTTCCACACTCTGTCTGTCACGATTAAGTTTTAACTTAGATGGGTTAAAGTCATAACTGTATTCTAATTCTGTCTCTGATACCCAAATACCCCCAACATATATATTACAACACCGCTCAAGAAGTATTCTACCATTATCTGTTGCTATAACTTTGCCAACAGATTCCTCGGATTGCATGTACAGACATCTGTCCTGAATTTGGTCAAACATGTCTTGGTTTATATCATGTATAGCAATTGTAAAGTCATCACTGCTCTTAAAGGTATCTTGGTATTCATGTATAGCTAAGAAATTAGCATCAAAATCCTCGGAGTGTTCAAACTTAGGTATCCACTGTTTTGAGCCATTATAGATAATAACTTCATGCCCCTCCCTAAGTAATACCCCCATACTAACAACTAAACCTTCGCCATGTCTACCAACTGATTCTTCTTTACCTCTATTCTCAGAGACTCCCATTAGTAGGTATTTAGCATCTAAGGTAAAGTTTTTAGTAGTTAGTACTAAGGTGTTAGATGAGTAATCCCACTCAAAAGGATTGTCAGAGTCTAGTGCATTAGTCACAAACTCCCTTACTCCATCTACTGCTGACCATGACAGGCAATATTGATCTGATATCATGGTGTTGTATACTTTACTCATAATCATTTATCCTCTTTATTTTGTTCAGCCCATCTTACCTGCCGTAGCACCACTTCTAACCTTTGTATAGTGTCCATCTGAGGGTAGGCACGGTTATCCCACATACTGAGCATTCTCCAATTGGCATTGTAAGGTTCAAAGCTTACAGCATTATTACAGTAGTATTTTTCACATCTACTTTTATAAGTCTTAATAAATTCCCGTATCATCACCTCTTTTAAATGACCACACCCACATTTAATAAGTATCCTATCAGCGGACTTACCCTTATATATCCTACTCTTTACGAATCTGGATGTATTCATAAGACTCCTTAGCTCCTTATACTAGGCGTTATAATGTGGTATCTTAACTGACCTATCTATAATAGCGTAGGGCTAGCTGTAGACCCTTAGGATTGTGATGCACTCTCATGTATGTCCATCCAGAAATCATGGCCTTGAGGTGAGTGCTCCCATGTAAAAAGCGACAATAAATCTACTCCAAAATCCAACATGTCAGTCCCATCAGGGAACACTTTACTCAATTCCTCTAGAGCTTCTTCTTTACCTATTGCTGACGACACTTCTTCAAATGCAACTAATTCAGTTATACTCATTATTATTCTCCTTATAAAGATTTTTTTAGTTTGTCAATTTCACTATTAATGTCATCACGTTCAGATTTTAACTCTGAGATCCTAAGACAAGTAGCCTTGAATCTATTAGAGTCTTTTCTGGAGTATACCTCTATAGCGGCCCCTTTGTCCAGTAGTTCATCCAAGCACCACGCCTGACCATCACGTCTATAAACTGAAGATATGTCAGCTATTAATGGAGAATTGCGAGATAAATCTGAACTGTATTCCCTCAAAGGTGTATGACCCCCAGAATTTATTAGATTTGTACCTATTAGTGTAAATACAGCACCATTAGCTAGAGTTACTATATCTAACTGTTGTATATCCTTTAAGGTGAACTGTCGATTTTTTGCCAAAGGTTTTAAATTTCCTAAGTATTCGAAAGCACCGAACCCACTCTCATCAGTGAACTGAGGAGTATTTGAATCATCATCCCAACTCAGTGTGAGGACTGAATGGCGACTAAAGTTACCATTGTAGTCAGTCGCCGCCTCTAAGTAGACAAACTTATCCCCCTTAGAGTAGTTGTAAGTTCTCCCTGTATCAACGTCTGTAAATGTTTTCATACTATGTCTCCTATAATTTAAAATTAAGTGGGTCAATCTGATTCTTAAAGTGTGCCTTAATCATTTTTTTTTTCACATGTTGGTCATCCTCTAAATCTAAGTCTTCAATTATAGGTACATTAAATACATGTGTCATGTTACCACTATTTAACTTAGAGTCAACATATATCGCAACTATATTATGATTTTCGTGACAAATCCTAGCTCCTGCATAATACCACTTCATAAATTTACTAAGGCTCATTGAGTAAGGCTTGACTATAACCTCTTCTCTGTAAAATCTAATCATAACCACTCCCTTTTTACTGAACTTATTCCTGAGTAAACCCTACGCACATCCTCAAGACTCCTCGTAACCGTATATCCTCTTACATCAACAATCATACCCTTCTCAGTGGCTATGTCAATCATACTTTTTGTTCCTTTAGACTTATTATCCCAAAAAGCTAATAGTTGATCACCGTACTCAGCCATCTCAGCGTTACGTAGGTGTCCTGCACTTTTGCCATATAGATCCCAATTAGCGGGAAACCTTTTAATTTTAATCCCATTACTAGTGGCCCACTGCTCACCACATTTATCTGCTCCATTAGCTGTACCACTTACAATCTCTGTTAAACAGTAGAGAGCTTGATATATATCTAATACCTTAGCTAACATTATAGCGTCTTTAAAGGTTCTACCTCCTGCCACTATTAACCTCATCGTAGGCTTACCTCAATTTTATTTATACGATGATTTCTAAGGTCCCTGTCTAGTTGGTCATATATCCCTTGACAATCCCCCTCATTAAACCTCTTTAAAGCTTCCTCTTTACAAGTAGCTTCCACTACATATACAGTGCGACCCTTACTCTCCCCCTCAAATGGAACCTCTACATTATATAACATATTTTACTCCTTAATCCTAAACCACTTATCTTTAGGATTATACCCAGAGATAGCTATCCATTTATATCCTTGCCCAGAGAGTCTGTCCCTAGACTTAACCCTGAGCATACGGTTATCTAATATCCACCCCTCTACCTCTAACACACAGTGTCCCTCACCAGTTTCTGTCAGGCACACTACTAGCCTACTATTCTCTATGCCTTGTTCTCTACATAGCATCCTGCAAGCTAATGCAAAGTCTTCACAATCCCCAACTATACTTGTAGTTCCATTGTAGAACTCAGGTGGGGCTACCCATTTCTCTAGAGTTTGATATTGCTCTAAGTCAGTCTTGTACTCAAAGTTATTAAGCACAGTCCTATGGATACTCCTTAACACTTCTAATAAATCATCCATTAGCAATCAAACTCAGGGTTTTCTTTCTGAGCCTCCTCACATCCAGTGACAATAACTTCTACATTTGTCGTTTCAAAGGGTGTAGGAGGGGCTACAGCGGCACAAGAGACTATAGCTAATGCACTTGCTAGGGCTAGGAGTTTAAAAGCCGCCAGTGGTGCTGTAAAGTGTTTATAATTTTTCATAAAAATCCCCATTCCAATTAAGGCTGTAAAAAATACTAGCCCAATACCCATGTCCTTGTGGAGTGTCATCCCACACAAAAGCTCTATTCAAACTTAGTTCAGTCATAAAGTACATTAGAGCTTTCTCACCACTTAGGCTTACAGCAACCGTGGCTAATTCTTTCAAAGCTACATCCCTCCCTATGAGACCAGCTACCTCATCAAAACATTTAATTTTAGCTATATTAATTTTACCTTGCATATACCCCTCCTTTCATCACCCTTGTATAGAATATCCCATTACAGGGTAGCTTCTTTAAACTCCCACTATGATACAGTTTGTGGAATCCTTGAGGGTAGGTCTCTTTGAGTTGTTCTATATCCTCTTGGGTTGCTGTTTTTAACCCTATAACTGGGTAAGAAGTTCTCATTTAAAACCCCCAACCCCCATTACTTAGATTATAGACTCTAGCCCAATAATCCCCACCCTGAGGAGTGTCAGACCAAGTGAAAGCTTCTACTAAAAGTCCACTTTTAAAACTTTTCAAACCTGTATAAGTCCTACTAGTATAGACATTAGTGAGTTGCTCTATAGCATCAATCTCACCAATAACAGATACTACCGATTTAAAGCAAGCAATACTCCTTACATCTAACTCTTCCATTACAAAAATCCTTCTAGTAGTTTAGTTAATCCACCATTAGCAACAACCCAATAGTAGAAGGAGTAAGTAGCATAACCTAGTCCACCCCAGAATGTAATCCTTAAAATGAATTGCAGTAATATATATTTCTTCATTATGACTCCTCCGCGTGTTGTTCTAAAATTTCTATAGCTTCTTTAAGATCGTATATTTCATCAGCTAATTTATCGTAACCTTCTAGAGTACCTGCAAGTTGGAGTACATAATATCGACTCTTTAACTCCCACTCTAGTATCTGTAGCACTGTCCCCATAACTTTCCCCTTAATTATCAAACCAAAAAACAATCCTAAAATCATCCATATCTTTTTCATCAATATCGTTAGGGTAGTACTTACGGAATCTTTTACACATAGCAATGTAAAGCCCTTGCAATGGGTTTTCTCCAGTTCGTTCCCAACTTCTTCTTACATATGTCTTATCGCTAGTCCCTTGACACCATGAGTCAGGTTTAACATTACAATAGTCTAAATCCTCAGCCTGTTTTTGGCTTATTAAGCCTGTAACTTTTACAGGCTCAACAGGCTCATTTAAATCTATAAATCTTTTTACGTCTCTCAATGTAACAAAGCTATGTGAATGCCCATCACAATCTATTTCATCGCACTCACGCTTAACTAATTCAGTTGCATCATCAGGTACACCCCTTGGCTCAGATATTTTAGGTGATAATTCTGTATAATCCCTAACCCCGCATAAGGACGTAAACATAAAGTAATTTCTATCGCCAAATAATTCAACAAGATTGTACTCACGCTCATCATCCCAGCCATCCTTGCGGTAATAAGGATTTAACTCAAAGTGATCAGCAGATACCCATAATCTACTGCCATTAATAACTACACTTTCTTCGCAAAACATATGTATATCACATCCCATCCTCATTCTCCTTAAACAAAAAAAAACCCCTAAACCAAGCCAATAAAGGAATGATATAGGAGTTTTATATTTATGTCAACGGTATTTTAGAATTATTTTGGTCCTATGTATTTCTTATCTTTTGTTAAGACTTCATCAGTGCCTGACCCGCCTGAGCCAGAACCTTCTGAGTCGCTCTTTTTTGACTTTCTCTTGGTGTTACCCCAGTAGACTAACCCTACAAGAACTACCACCGCTATTACTACACCACCTAACTCTTCCATCGTTTATCCCTCTCGTTTAGTTTAAAAATCATCCCAGCCGTCTACACTTTCACTCCTTGAATAACTCGTATTAGCTCCCACCTCAAAGAAGTTAGCTCTGCCCTCCACCTCTAAGTGTAAGTATGGGTTAGTAGCTCCCTCAAAGAGAGGGTCTAAGCCAATACCTCTTAGCCTTTTGTTAGCTAAGTACTTTACAAACTGCTCCGTACTCTCCACATTTATGCCTAATATATTGTTACCATAGACACTCTTAGCCCACTCTATTTCTTGCATAGATACTTCCTTAATAAACTCGTATATCCATTCAGCTTCATCTTTGCAATCCATAGTCTCATTAATTATCTTTGTAAATAATACAACATGACTAGCCTCATCCACTCTAATATAGTCAATAACCTTTTGAGTCTGTTTAAGCTTCTCTCTGCTTGACAGTTGGTCAAATAGATTAAAACCACAGTAGAAGTATATTCCCTCAAGAGCTAGGTTAGCTATTAACACTCTTTTTAAACTCTCGGGGTTAGGGTAGTCTACAAACTCTTGCATCTTATCAGCAATAAACTTATTACGTTTCAGTAATAGGGGGTTAGACCTCCACTCATCATAAATTCTATTCCTTACACCATTAGGATATAAGCTCTCTAAGATATATTGGTAGCTCTGGCTATGTATAATCTCTTGAAAAGTCTGTATTCCTAAGAGGTTCTTAACTCCACTATTAGTTACATACTCAGCGATATTAGGCAGGTTATTAACTTGCATACTATCTAAAAATATCAAGAATGCTAAAGTTTGTTGTACAGCCTCATCCTCTTCATCTGTAAGGTTCTCTATAGAACTTTTATCGTCTATAAGGCTAACCTTTTCAGGTATCCAGAAGTTACCTAACATTACCTTATACAAACCCTTAACCCAAGTATATTTTATATTGTTAAGGTTTAGGATACCTGTGGGGTTGCCACCGAATACTTCTTGACTATTAATTGAATCATCACCCTCTACATTAAATAGTTTAGTCTTATTCAACCCGCACACCCCACACATCCTTCATCTTTAATTCCAAGTAGATCATCTACAGTCTCTCCCTTCTTAATTGAGCGTATATAGTATATCGCCTTAGTTTTCTGTTCCCAACACTCGTGTATTAGTTCATATAAATCTTTGGCACTAAAATTTTCCCTGTTGTGATCTAACAAGTATTCAGCACTGATCCCAGTGTCTACAAACTTCTGAGTAGCTCCAATAGCCCTAGCTAAGACTTTTTGGTCATAGGTTCTAAATCCTTGGGAGTATCCTAACGGACTCTCTTTTAGATACATACATGCTACAGGGTACTTACCGTTGTCGTTATCCTCTCTGAAGAATGAGGCATAGACTGGCAACATACCTGCTGAAGCATCCATAAATACGCTTGTACTCGTATTAGGCGCAGGGCTTGTTAATTGGCTATTCCTAATCCCAAAATGCTTTACGGCTTGTTTTAATGCTACCCAGTCTAAGGTAGTTACACTATCAGTGATATAGTCATCAATCTGCTCACCTGAATACCATCTTGAACCTTTAAATAGTGGGTAGTAACCTTTCTCTTGAGCTAACTCCATACTACGCTTAACCGCACCATATTGTATTAGTTCAGCAACCTTAGTAAACTCTTCAGCATTGTGATAGTTCTTATTACTCTTGACAAGGTGGTCGTGCATCCCTTGTTGTCCAATTCCTATCGTCCTAAGGGCGTTGTTATGAGCATTACTAATTTCAGTAGGGGCATGGGTAAGCTCTATGCCCGAGTCCAGAATGTCTACGAGTAAGCCACTGTAATAGATGTAGTCCTCATCACTATCCATCCTCCCCGACACAATACTTGCTAAATTGCATGTATGACTGTAAGTATCTGGTATTACTACAGAATAACTTTCCACGCATAAATTTGTGCAGGGGATACTGCCCATATGGCTGTTAGGGTTCTTAGCGTTAATAGTGTCAGTAAACGCTATGTAGGGTAGTCCTGAGTCAAACTGAGTTCTCATTATCTGCTTAATGATACTACGAGTGTCTACCTTAGTAAATACTCTCAATTTTCCACTCTCGGCTAATGTCACAGCTTGACTGTAGGCAAACTCAAACTCTTTGCCATACTTACCTTTAATATCTACTCCATGCTCCACTAACTCAAAAGGGCAGAATGTATACCAAGTGCGATCAGTTGGGTGCTTATCTATTTTCATAAATAAGTCTGGGATGCACACTTGAGGAAAGATGTCATAAGCTTTAGTTCTCAAATCCCCTACCTCTGACTGTATCTCTAAGAAATCCTCTATATCATTGTGCCACACAGGGAGAGCTACAGTGAAAGCACCTGCTCTTTTACCTCCTTGGTCAAACCATAGGGCTATGTCATTAAATACCCTTGCCGCCATTGTAACACTCTTAGCCGCACCCTCTCTACCTGAGATCTTACTGCCCTCAGCCCTGAGGTTTCCTAAGTAGATACCTAGTCCACCCCCCATCCTAGAGATGTTGATTGCTGACTCAATAGCATTAGAAATACTCTGACTACTATCATCTAAAGAGATAATAAAGCAAGAACTAATGTTGCCACCTGACCTAAGATTAGATAGCCAAGGTGTTGCTAAGGATATCTTTCTCTCAGACAAAGCCTTATACATAGCTAACACTTTATCTAAGGGTTGCCCTGCAAACACTATCATAGAGTTAACCATGAACATGTGCTGTATACATTCCCCCTCCATAAGGTACTTTCTATTTGCAGTCAGAGTACTACCATAACTATGATTAAGATCATTGTTTTGAACAAGAGACTTTTCTAAGTAGTCTAGTTGTTCATCAGTATAGCCAAGGATATTCTCATGCTTATATCTACCTGCAAGGATCATGTCCTGTACAAAAGTCTTAAACTCCATCTCGTAGGCTAGAGTATCCTTCCACCTTTTCATAGTGTTAAGTCTACCCGCTACAATTACCCAATCAGGGGTAGTCCCTGTAGCTAGACTCTGAGCATGGTGGATAACATTATCGTGTATTTGTACAGTGGAGATACCCTCCACATTAAGAGTCTCTATTTTACTCTCTAAGTGCAAAGGGTTAACATCTAAATTAGCACAGGCCCAAGCTATCACATTTTTTATCTTATCAGTAGAGAAAACCTCTACACTGCCATTTCTTTTATTAACTGTAACTTTGCAAGTCATTAACACTCCCTATTTATTCTGATATTTATTTGTCTGATTAATGAATGCTAGCCACTCTTTATCTTGTCTACGTACCCCTACCCACCTCTCACAGTTAACTACTTGCCCTGCCCAGTTCCTGTGGGATAGCTTTTGAGACTCTATCGGGTAAGTTGTGTCCATTCCGAACGTAAATAATAGTTGCTTAAAATCCTCATAATCACAAGAGCTAGGTGTAGGACATTTAGCTTTATACTCCTCACTAATCACTATATCACTCATACTAACTTCCCAAGCATTCTCCTGTTCTAAGAATTGGTTTAATGTGGCTTCAACAAACTCTTCTTTACTCTTACTCATTTACTTGCTCTCCTCTGTACTAGCCTTCAGCTCACTAATAAATTCTTCCAAACCTAACATCTGAGACTCTATCTGCATTAGGTGATACTCTACGGCCTTTAGATTTACTACTACCGAGGTTACAGTGGCAGAGATCTTTAACTCACTGTTACTGTACTTTTTACGTTTATCCTTATTATGTATCGGCTCCGCGTAAGCATTAGCTATACTGGCTAACCCTTGAAGATTTGAAACAATGCCTTCTAAATTCTCTCTCATTACTACTCCTAAATTATATGATTTAACTCTGAACCCTGCTCTAGCATCTTACGATACTGGTAGAATGACTTAGTGTTGAAGTTTCCTCCAAAGTAACTCTTATCTGTCTGTGAGAGTGTCATGCCATCTACGAATGACATAGACATTGCCTGATGCTCACAAGGACTAAAATGAGGAGGATTAATAGAGAACTCCCCATTAGTGGGTAAGTTAAGCATATCATATATCTTAATAGCTTTCACAAGGCTATCATCTAATACCCTGTAACTAACTTGACCACAACATGAGGTTGAAACCTTAATAGCTCCCTCTAGTGTTGTTATCTCCTCACTTAGAAACCACTGCTTTCCCCAAATATCACTCTCCCACTCTACATATGGTAGATGCCACTGATTAAACTCTAACAACCTTGGAGAGCTATTGTCAATAGCTTCTTTTATCTTCTCTGCTAGAGCCCTAAACTCAGGTTGGGCATCTTTATGAAGTCTAAGTTTAAAGATATCCTCCCAAGCGGCTTTAGTAGCTGTTATGACTCCCTTTGTCCATACATAAGGTTCTAGGATACGATTAACTATCTGCTTGTGGTATCCCGACTCATTCATGGCTGTAGCTATGGCTACAGCTTCCTTACTAGCTCTAATCCAAGCCCCTCTGCCTGTCAAGGTCTCCGTATAGACCTCACAATCTCCCAAAACAACTAGGTTATCCTCCTCTTTATCTGCAACCATCCCTCTTTGATTAGCCCCAAAGTGAACAGGAATAGCGGGGTCATTTGCCACTTGCTCTAGCATCTTAGCTACTGGAACAGCCCTACTGCTTTGGTAATTCCTAGAAAGAGTTCTATGGGTATTTATCTCAGCTAGGATAAACCTATGAAACTCAACTTCCATAGTTATTAGCTCATCCCCTTGATGAACTCTACTGTGGCAAATTACATTAGCACTTATACCCATTATTCAGGACCCCCTTTATCAAACCAACTATATTTATCTGCCAAAGCAAATGCCAACAGTAAGTCATCTACATCTTTTTTATCTAAATGGTAGATGTAGTCACCAAAATCTATAACTACTGATCCGTTGTCATGATCATCTCTAGTTAAGCTTAGGGTGTCACTAATCTCAATAACATCTACAGAACTGTCTATAGGATTTCCATCTAAATCTACTCTCATATCCTCTCTCCCTTGTGTTTCACTGGACTAATATTTTAACATAATCTAGATCACATATCTACTAAAACTTCTTACCATTATCTAAAGCCCTATTCTCTAGTTTATGGTCTACCCGCGTAGAATTGAAATCTAGTTTATCTTTAACTGGCTGTGCTATATTATGCCCCCTAACTTTAGCACAATCTAGTGTAGTGTCAATCATGGCTGAGTATAATTTATTAAGAGTAGTCTTCTCACTGCCTATGTACAACGCCTTAGCAAAATCTATTATAGTACAGTTAACAGCTAAATGATTCATGCCCACACTATTATCTCTCCCGATAAGTAGATTAGTGAACTCAGTGGGTTCGTATGTTAATTCTAACCTCCCCCCTAAATCTAAGGCTCTTATAAGGACATCAGCAAGCTCTACAGCCTCCATCTTGAAGTAGGGTAGCTTATCATCCATTAAGTTCTTTCTAGCCCCCTCTGTGGCTTCAGAAACCTCGGTGGAGACTAGTTGTAGCTTCTGAAACAAACACTCATTCTCATTATCCCACCAGCCCATGTTAATATTATTGTCATGGATACTCTTACTTAACTTATTTAGATAATTCTTGTGCAAACTAAAACTCCTTTATATCATATAGTGTGTCTACGTACTCAGCTCCCTCTACGCCTTGGTTAAAAGGGTAAGAGAGTAGGTAAGTTTTTATTCCCAAGGCTATTGCCTTAGTAGCGTGTGTCCCATTATCCTCTACAAATACATCCGGTTTCATGTCTTTTAGAGCTTCCTCTTTGCAAGCGCCTAGTCCTATTATTCTAATCTCTTTAAATGCTATACCAAAAACTACTTGGAGGTAGTCTCTCCTAAACTTTACTTGATCAGGATCAGACCCAAAAGCAGTCAGTATAGATACATCCCAACCCTCAGTGTAGAAGTCTAGGAGTGTAGCCCTCGCACCGTCAATCAGACTTAATGCCCTAGGATACCCATTAAATTCTAGTATAAGCTCATAAAACCTCTCCTTAGGCATATCTATGAACCAGCTAGACATATCGTAGGTATCTCTACTACTGTCAGGGTCCATTTTATAGCAGTAGTTCTCTTGAACCCAATCTATAAAACCACCATGCCAATCTAATAATACACCGTCTATATCAAATACTATATGCTTACTCTTAGCCATGCTGTAACTTCCTCTTCAACTAATTCATAGAAATCATCTAGAGTAGAGTTGTTATGTACATGAACACAGTCTACTCCAAGGTAGTCAATGTCTAAGTAGTCTCTACTGTCCTTGCTATAGTCTCTACCACCCCTAAATATCTTAACTACTAAGACGTTTCTAGCCCCAACTAAGTTAATGATGGGGATCATCTCAGCATTAAAACCTCCATCTGAGAATAAGTTTATACCTTTAACTATACCACTACAAGCGGCAAGTCCAAATGCCTCCTCTCCATATAGGGGTTTAATAACCTTCTCAGACATATTAATTAGCGCCTCTCTGGGGCTTATAGGGTGTCCTCTATAGGTTAAGTAGTAACTTGGTAGCTCTTTGTTCTCTCTAGTGTATAGCCCATCCCACACTCCATCTGAGATACCATATGTTGATTTAACTAGGGCAAATAAAGTCTCCTTAAACTCTAAATGCCTGACGTTATGACCTTCAAATCTGAGCACCTCTTCCATGTAATCTACAGCCACATCCTTACCTGAGTCTGGGGGGGCGTTAAATACAATTACTCGTTTTTTCATAACTCTACTCCTAAATCAATAATCAACTGAGCCAGTTTATCTTCACCTATTTCCCGCAACTGTTTCTTAATACGCTCTTTGCGTTCTTCGAGTTGGGGTAGTATTGAAGTCAAGTCAATGCCTATTCGGTTTACATCCAAATTAAAAAAACCATACGGTACTGAATGCTGATAACTCCCATCTTCATCAATTTGGCATAAATCAGCACCCGCAAGCATAGCTTCACATAATTCCCTATACTCTTCTCTTGGGGGATTGCGGTATTTTTGAGGGGTTATCCCTAGCCTAAATTTATCTTCATAAATTTCATTTTCTTCTCCTGCATCATCAATTATGTCAATAGATGTATTATGAACACTATGCACTTTGTATTGCTTGCCTACCGTTAAATCATCACCGACTTGCTGATTAACAATCCAATCACCTACTTTTACATTACTCATATCCCTACTCCTTTTACTTGTATTAGGATCACGCATTTGGCCTGTTCTTAAGAAATCTTCACAAGTAGTCCCATACCCTGTTTCAATGGCAAGGTATTCTCTCTCTAAATCCTCAGCAGATGTATTCTCAAATAGTTCTTCCAAAGCTTCTAGGGATTTCTCATATATTGTTTTCATCAACGTATCCTCTAAGTGTTCATTAACAGTGATTTACGTTTCTCTTTACTAAGAGTGTTAGCCCTAGTTCTAAGTATCTTACCACAGCCGTTACACTTAACCAAAGGAAATCTTGATAGGGTAGTGTTGTAAGTCTTATCTGCAATTGGTGTCAGATCATCACTCCCGCAAGAATTACACCTAGGCTTATCATCATCATAAAATAACGCTAGATTAGGTGAATTTGAGTCCCAATGACGAACAGCCATATAGACTCTCTCTAGGACGTTTATGTCCTCATCACAATAGGCTTGCATTTCATCTAGTGCGTCTACATCATCAGCCATGCAGTCAATCCAAAGCTTCAAGTTGGTCCCTATCTTACCTTCTTCAACTGCACTAACATATTTAGATACGAAATCCATTTTATTACTAGTGATAGCAAAATTACCTTTACAAATAAGCATGGGGTCAATAATTTTGTAGGGTGCTGGTTCAGGTAGTCCATACTCCAGAAACTTAGCATTCATCTTCTTCCTATCAAAACTCTTGCCATTATAAGCTATGATAATATCAGCCTCATCAATTAGTGTCCACAACTTTTCGACTACGTACCTCTCATTGAACCTGAACCTCTCCACATGAGTATCATCGAAGTTGTTATGTACACTAGAATTGATCATTTTTTCTGTGCCTAACCACTTAGCACTCCAACAGATTATATACCAATCCTCGACTATAGCACCTATGCTGATGTTCTGCTTCCAGAGACTCCAAAAGTAACCTAGGATCATACTAGTTTCTAAGTCATAGAGGAGTATCTTAGGTTTATTCTCTGGCACTACTACCTCTTGCATAAACTCAGGGTCATTCTTAAATTTTCTTAGGTAGTCACTAATAGTGCTCTTTGGCTTACCAACAATCTTAGCAATCTGTCTCCAAGACTTCTCAGTAGTCACCATCAGCTCTAACGCTTCTTTTTTCCACTTACTGCTCATTATTAGTTATCTCCTGTTTCTAGGTTCTCATCAGCCCACTCTACTAAATCAGCTCTATCAAACACATCCTCTGGGCTTAAGTTAGCGTTTATCCAATCAATAGCTTCCTGTAATACATTACCTACTATAAGACTATCCAAAAATTCTTTTTCATCTGATCTACTTATGCTCATCTAGTCAACTCCTCAGTCACTTGTTGTCTACGTAGTTTAGCATTTCCTAAAGGAACTATGCCCTTTGAGGTCAGCCAAGGCTTCCCTGAGTCCGCTCTCATAACCTCTATCACATCCTTCTGAATAGCGGCTTGCTCAAAACTAATGCCCTCCCTTTGGCTATAAGATATGATCCTGTGGCATTTCTGACACTGGGGTTCTAAATCTTCGAAGTTTACAAATAAGAGTTTAGCCGCAAACTCTCCTAGGTCCTCTTTAGTTTTTAATGTTCCTGCCTCTGTCTTGTGATTAATCTCTATTGTGTAGAGTGGTTCTCCTGTAGCCGCTGTGATCCTATCCTTAGTCGCTTTAGCTATTGGATTAGAAAACTTACCCCCACAAGTGACACATTTCATGCCCCATACAAACTCATTCCTACCATTGGGATTAGGGTTAGGCACTCTTATACGGTTCTTCTTTACATACTCTACTTTTACTGGATTACGTGATGAACCTTTTCTCAATACACCCCTAACCCAAGACCAATATGCAGACTCTGTTTTCCAAGGAACTCCCTCTACTTCCCAAGGTTTAATATCAGTCATTAGTTGTGTACACCTGTTGAGACATACTATCTTCCTCCCAATCTGAATGTCCAGTTATCAAATCCCTTAATTTATACCCAGATACTGTATTAAGGGGTATAACATATCTGGTTAAAGAATTAATAACCAAATTCCCATCTAACTCATAAACATCATCTACTTGCTGAATAGGGTCGTACCAATCCAACGTACCATCTAAGTACATAACTATACACTCTAAGTCTTCAACCATCTCTATGCTCCCTCTATTCTCTCTTTAGCGATATTAAAATAACCTTCGTCTAGCTCAATGCCGATAAATGAACGGCTTAGGTTTTTACATGCTACTCCAGTAGAACCTGAACCCATTGTGAAATCTAAAACTGTTTCGTCTTCGTTGGTGTAGGTTTTAATTAGATATTCCATTAGTGCAACGGGTTTTTGTGTAGGGTGAAATTTAGCCTTACTATCTACTGTATGTTTTGTTATTGATAAAGGGTAGTTTGTGTGAGTCTGAATAGCATCCCTATTTGCTAGTCCGTAACACTCTCCACTCGATCCAAACCCTTTACTACCCCTATCCCCTCTTGAGATTGTAGGAAAGTCTTTTTTAAGTAATTCCTGAGGGTTATATGTACATTGCTTCCCATAAAAAACTACAATATCCTCATGCTTAACTAGTGGTCTTTTCTTAGCATTAAGATGTCCAGTTGCTTTAGATTTTTCCCAAACCCAACAATACTTAAACATCTTGTAATTAGAGCTGATTAGTATAGTTGTAAAAGGCTGTGATGCTGTCATAACTATTGCGCCATTAGGCTTTATAATTCTTTTGAGTTGCTCCCACATTGGCTCAAGAGGTATAATAGAATCCCACTTACAAGCTGTTGTACCATATGGCGGGTCAGTCAAAATCATATCAACCGAGCCGTCTGGTATCTCTTTCATACGCTCTAAACAATCGCCCTGTATTAAATTAATCATTCCTGTATTTCTCCTCTAAGGACTTAACATCAACATCATACTCATCAAACTCAAAAGAAATCTCATACACTAGTGGGTCTTCATACTCATTCATATACACTAGTAATGCTGTCTCCTGTAACTCTCGATACCAATTTGAGCTTATTGTCTCACCTCTATGAGTTATAAAGTCAAAAGGCTCAACACCGTAGTAGGCTATGTAAGCCTCAACAACCCTCTCTAACATAGTCTTAATATCAGGGGAGGACTTTAGGTAAGATAATGCCGTAGCGCTCCCTATAGTGTCTCCTTTACGTACTGCGTATCTCTCCCTTAACTCTGGTACTATATCTGGAAGTCCCTGTATATTATCAACTGCCTTATCACCAGTTAATAATTGTCTACAATAACTTCTCATACAGTCCATCTTGGTAGGCTCTCTAACTCCGTCTTTAATCTTATCATAGTTTATACTAGGACAATACACCATGTCAATGTCTTTATCTATGTAAGCTAACAGATAAGTCCATTCTCCTGTCTCATTAAACTGAGCTTCACTGGCGTTACCCCAAATAGCCATTTCATCATCGACTTCCTTACCCTCGATAATATCTGTAAACCTACCATACTTGTCAATGATAGCTTGCTTAATTTCCTCAAACAAGATAGGTTTCTCTTTTCTCTCGCCTTTGTAAGGGATAACTTGAGCATAATCATATCTAAAGTTTACATCACCTCCAAGTAGTATCTTGTATTCGGGGGCTAGCTTAGTTCTTTTAATGCCCCCTATAAATGAGTCAAAGGATCTTACTCCCTCAGCTACATAGTCTTCTATGTTAGGTAGTAGTCTAGTATGTTCTTCAATAATAAAGTCTTCTACAAGAAAGGGCTTCTTGCCTTTATCAGCTCTTTTCTTATTTAACTCAGCTAACCAACCATTCTCTTTCTTTTTCCAATGCCCATAGAACTCCGTCTTATTGGCAAACTCTTTTGGTGTGTTTGTTTTAATATGAGTGACAATTATATAATCTTCCTGTACGAACTTAGATGCCCTAAACACTGGACTATCTGAATCTATAACAACCATCTCATAGGGGTAGTCTATAGACTCATCTACAGCATACTTATCTGCTTTTTTACTATAACCCATTACGCCTCCCTTATCCTATTCTCAGCTATATCAAAGTAACTCTGATCTAACTCTATACCTATAAATGACCTACCTAAATTCTTAGCCGCCACTCCTGTTGTCCCGCTACCCATAAATGGGTCTAACACCCTATCTGATTCGTTAGACCAACTCTCTATATGGTCTACTGCTAGTTGCAAAGGGAATGTTGCGGGGTGTTTAATTTTTGTTTCCCCAGCATACTGCCATATATTAGAAAGCTTACCTCCCCCAATGTTATATGTACCACGCTTTATAGTCCCGTCTTTCTGTCTCCTTGTTGTTTTGCCGACTTTACCTGTTTTTGGGAATGTTTTTATAGTCCCGTTTAAAGGTATACCTTTACTGAAAACAAACATATATTCAAAAGATTGCCCATATCTATGTGATCTGTGGGGCATCCCACTACCGAATTTTTGGTAGATCATGGTGTCGTTAAGGTTAAATCCACATTCCATAGCATACAAAGCTTGCTTAAAACTTGTTCCAGTTTCACTCCCCTTTATAGTCGCATCACCTACTACCCAAACCACTGCACCTCCCTCTTTTGTAACTCTATATAAATTAGATAAAACAGATTTCCATACGTGTTCCCCCCATTCCTTATTATTACCATTATAACTTCTTAAGTTGTCATAAGGAGGGCTAGTAACCGTTAAGTCAACTGATCCACTTGGTATTTCTTTCATACGTTCTAAGCAATCGCCTTGCATTAAATTAATCATTTATAACCCCCAATAAAAAAAAAGGGGAACTAGAGAAAACCCTAGCTCCCTTCATCAGTTTTATTTTTACTCAGCTTCATCTACTTCAAGACTATCCACAAAACCTAAGGCATCAGTATAGATCTTAAGCTTACTTGAGATTTTAGACCGATTAATAGCCGCATCGACCATAGCTGTAAACTCATCTGGCTTAATGTCGAACTTACCTACAGCTTTCTTTAAATCTTTAAGGTGTTCAGCCAAGTCAGCTTTCTTACCTGCTATCTCCATAGCCTCTGAGATATAACCTGCTAGTTCCTGTTTTGCTTCTTTTGTTTCAATAAACATCTTATGTCCTCTATTTAATTAAATTACTAGTGTAACTACTCATCATCTGAAAATGGGCAATCTTCATCTTCTTCATCTTCTTCAGGCTCAGGGTCAGGAGTCTTCTTTGGTGCGGCTTTCTTAGGAGGAGCTTTTTTACCTGATGCAACAGCTTTCTTTGGTGGCGCTTTCTTAGTTGTTTTCTCAGCTATAGGCTCCTCAGTTTCCTCAGGTTCACCTTCACTAGAGTCAGCCTTAGCTTCCTTATTAGCTTTCTCATATTCCTCAAACTCAATTTTAAGCTTACTGTCAGGCCAGTTAAGAGCACGTTCCATTGTAGACTTAATATTAGCTCTCACTTGCTGTAGAGACGAATCGTCATTACCACCTTTCCAACTTACACCGAAGGGTTCTAAGTCATACTCAGGACTTGGAATAGCCTTATGTTTTGTGCCAATATTTAGGGCTTTGACATTAATATACTTCTTATCGCGTACAGCTTGTAGGTCCATTACAAACACACCCCCTAGCAAATCTCCTAGCTCAAACTCTTGATCTACAGGTCCCTTAGGTACGGCCCCAGTACAAGTGGCTAGTCGGCTAATGGTGCTCTTAGGGTCAAATGCCCAGCCACTAGGAGCTTTAGGGTTTGGTCGGCAACTTAATGCCGCTCCCTTAGCAACCATAAGTTTAGCAACTGGGTCCCACCAAGTATTAGTAATAAGGTGACGGTAAGGTCTCCACTCATCTACAGCATCCTTACTAAAGAACTTACCGTAATTGACTAACACATCTGGAAAGTCAGCGTACAGGGCAACACTATCTACAGCCTTAGCAGGAGTAATAATAACAGTCTCATCTTCTGTAAGATAACTACGTCCCTCAGATATAGATTTATCCTGATCTGTACTGCCTTTATAATCTTCCTCATGGTCGGGACGTTCCTGAATACCTAAATCCATAATACCACTCAAAATTGCTACTTGAGATTCGCTCTCCTCACCTATCTGTTCAAGCAAGTGCTCATTAAACTCATCCCAGTCTACGTTAGACTCTGACGCTTTCTTCTCTACTTTCTTACTATAAGCCATTAAATGCTCCTGTTATCTTAAAATAAACTAACTGTGAAGGGTTTTAAAGGCTACCCCCTAGCCTTTGTACTACTTTACTATTTAAACTCCCTGAGGTGTCCGTGTGGTAGCCTTATGGGCATGAACTAAGCGTGATTGCTTCTTGACGCCTCTGAGAATTAAACTTTGAATAATAGAATAGCCATTTAAGAGTTTCTCTAAGTGAGCCTCTTGGTCCAAATGCTTGAGACTGCGACCATTGGTAATGGAATATAGAAAATCATTCTTAGATAGCTCCTCATATAAACTATCAATGCCCTTTGGTCCATTTTCTGTTAAATCTGGAATATTACTTTTTTTACCCTTGTCCATGATGCTCTCCTCTGTTAAACATAATTGTTTGCTTTATTAATATGCAACTACTTACGATTGATCTAATAACTTTTTCTTTTTCATATAAGCTGAATCCAGTAGCTCATTTAAAGCTACAATCTCTGATTCAATTATCTCTAATTCCTGACTGTCGATTTTATTAAACATACAGTTAAATAGTCCTAAATGTTTTTCTTTGGGACTATTATTTATGAAATCCAAAGAGTCTAATATGGTTTTTTGACTACCTATCAGACGATTTAATTCTTCATACACATAACCTCCACTATCAAATTTATCTTGAATATCAGCCCATAAAGATTTTTTATATCCTATCTCAAACTGTGAATTATTGGAATATCCTACTAAGGCATATATCTTGTAAATATCTGCAAGTCTTATGTCCATAGTATATGTATCATTTGGTAACGACTTGATCATCCTACTCTCCCTTTTTAACTGTTATTAAGATAAGATTATCTCTCGATTACCAAGTAGTTTAGACTTCTTAGACTCAGCTATTTTCACCTTTCTCTCTAACTCTTCTAATTCTTCCTCAATACCCTCCAACTCTTCACTATAATCGGAGTTAAATAATCTATCAAATAATCTCATATGTGTTGAAGTAGAAGATCTATTTAAGAATTTTATGGTTTCTAATATATTTTGTTCACGAGAAAAGAATTCACTGTGAATCTTTTCCTTATCCCCCTCCACCATACCATGTATGCCCTTCCAAAGAAGAGTTCCATAGCCACCTACAAATTGTGTGTTGTTACAATACCCAAGTAGGGCGTATACTAGGTAAAGATCTCTGTACTTAATGTCCATATTAACTGTATCATTTGGTTGTACTCTTTTCATATTATTCTCCTATTTCCAAACTACATCATAATTGCCTATTACATCTGACAAGCTCTGTATCATTGGGTAATAAGTTTCTCCACAGTACTCAAAGAATACTCCACCCCCATTCATAACAATCATACTATCACTAGGAGGCTTGTAAGTCTTACCCGCTTTAGTTATATCGGGGTGATCCTGTGGGTACATAATCTTAAACTTTTTCTTCATGTTACTCCCCTTTAATGTATATCTGCATAAGTTAATCCGAACTGAATATCAGCTCCTAACTTACGTCTAAGTATATACGTTTCATTTACTTTGTCAATAGCCTCTAGTGTAATATCTGACATTATTTTTCTAAACTTTGGTGTATCTTTAAAGTTCATAATAAACTCATCATGGAAATCAGCACTTAATCTCTTGACTCCCCACCTACTGTACATCTCTTCTAATATATTGTCAACCCACATATCGAAAAAGAAACTACCCGTACCTTGGCATAATGTACTAAATCTATCAGAGTCTTTTCTAAGACTATAACAAAATCCATTGATAGGGTTTATTAGCCAGTTACCCCAATCCGTTTCAAACACTACTTGTTCAGCCGCTATAACTTTTACTGACCAATTCAGCTCCCAATAAGCTGTTAACAACTCTGTAGCTTGCTTTTTAGACATGCCAGAGTCCCTTGCTATTGTCTCAGCTCCAGCGTTATAAACACTAGCGTAGTTCACTGTCTTACCCATAGCCCTCAAGACACCAATCCTAACTTTATCCTCTTTACATAGTTTAGGCTTAAAATCTGGCTTTTTCTTATTTACTTTATCGTGCATAAAATCTGTAAATTCAGACTCAGTCACTAGAAAAGCTGTCAAAGCCATTGTTATGTGGGCATCATAGTCCTCGCTCATCATAGTTTTTACGTATTCAGGATCATGAGGAATCATAAAGTGGTGCTTAGTCCTATCTTCTAGCCCACTCAAGTCACTGCCAAGCTGAATATTTCCATCTACGCAGATAAACACACCCCTAATATCTAATCCGTAGGGTTTATCAATAGCCGGAAGGTTAGCCACTTTTCTATGTTTAACTCTTAGAGTGTTAGTGGTCCCTCCAACTTCAGCTTTAAGATACCCGTCCTCAGACATATTAGATTTAAAGCCTTGTATCATATCAAATCTATGTTTGATCATACTATACTTACTATAGGCCATGATCTCAGGTATTGTCTCTGCTAGTTTAGTGACACTATGGCACAACTCTTTACCATCCTCACTCTCCATATTTATCTGAGGTATACCTCTAGGCTTAGGTTTTAACTCCCTTTTAAAGCCACTATCTACCCACGCTTGCTGTTCTTTTTTATCTTTAACCCATTTAAAAGTTCTTGGTTTCCAGCCGTTAGCAAACAGCCATTGCTTAATCTGCTGGGGACTATTTACATTTGGCTCCTCATAATTTGTAAATCTCCAACACTGTCCATCCTCATCTACGTAAGCAATTGGGTTGCCTAGCTCATCAAGCGTATCTATTGTATCAAGATAAGCATTCCACTTGATAGCATGAGCACTTAATTCTCTATTCTTCTTAAATAGATTAGCAGGCTCATCCCTTTTAACATACTTAGGCACTTTAGGCATAACTCCACCCAACTCAGCTTTAGCATCTTCTATATGCCCACCAAGGAGTACATCTAACGCCTCTAGCTTAGGGACATCTATCTTCCAACGAGTTTTCTCTTTTAGCCTACGGTTATCAGCTTTCATCATTAGAAAACTAATAATACGATCAATATAGTCATCTACTGTAGAGCTGTTCTTGTACATATCTATATAACATACTTCATCATCAGAAACTCTAGTACCATCCACTTCACCGTCATCAATACACTTCTTAGTATACCCATACATGATCTCAAGACGTTCCATCAGGTCAACCCAGAGGTGACTATTAATCTCAACATCAGATGTACAACGTAATTTCATTCTCTCGTAATGAGCCTTAGTCTCAACAGGGTCATTACTAACGAAGGCCCACTCACTTTCATCAACTTTGAGTTTTTCAACTCCATAATCTTCAAAGAAACTATCTAGTCCGTGTATGTCTCTCTTATGGTTAAGATACCATGACAAATCTAGAGTATCAATTACCATGAGTTTAGATAAGTCCATATCTAATAAGTACTCCAATGCGGGTATATCAAAACAAATCCCATTGTGGAATATAATAGGTATTCCCTTATTAAGATGATGGTTTAAAAAAGCCCTTAGATTCTTCTTAACACTTCCTTTTAAGGATGCTATAGGCTCCCCTACAAGCTTATAGGAGAGAACATGAACCTTTGTATAGGCAAACAGGGCATCTGTCTCTATGTCGCTTACAGTGGCATTACGCCAGTTAGTTATCTGTTTCAATTACCTTCTCCTTTGCTACCGCTTTCCTAGGGGGTAGTTTAGCCGTCTTACTATAGCCAGTTTTCTCCTTAGGCTCTGGTTTTTCCTTATTATCTCTGCCATTACCAAAATCAGGGTGTTTGTTCAAATACCAACCTTTATCATAAAGTTGATCCTCTTCTTCAACGTACAGCCACTCTCCTGCGTACCCTGTCCTACCTGTTCCTCTGGCTTTAGTCACCCTAACTACAGTAGTATTCCTATCCACATAATTGTCAGCCTCTTTATCCCTGCCTAAAACTATGTTTATACCTCCACTTTTAAAGATACTAGAGTGCCCCATCATATCTTCTTCGTTTAACTCAGCTCCACGGCTATTTGCTTTAGCCCCAGATTGGGATTTTCTAGCATGTGAAATATTAATAATGTTCACTTGCTCCTTCTTAACTAAGTCCTTTTCCCATTTCATCCATTTAGCTTGATCCTCGGAGGATAGTTCATCTAGGATGTCTTGTAGAGGATCTATCACTATAACTTTACAGCCTAGGCCCCTAACAAGGTATTCTATTTTCTCTTGCATATTCTCAACATCGGCATCTACAATATAGAAGTTTGGGTCTCCCTCCTCATTCTGCCATAGCTCCTTACGTTTAACTATATTATCTTCTTGTTGAAGGTAAGCTAATTTTTCTTCAACTGTTTCCATAAGGTTTATTTTCTTTTTACAATAGCTGGATGCAAGGTTAACACCATACTCACCCTCAGAGGCCTCTAATGAGACTACACCCACAGGGTCCGGTAATGCCTTAGCTAAATGTATTAACATAGCGTTAACTATAGTACTTTTACCTACACCACTGGCGGCTAGTATATTTATAATGTAGCCCACAGCAAATCCCCCAACTAGCATCTTTTGTAGGACTCTAGCAAAAGGGGGTAAACTGATTCTGGGAATACTAACGTACTCTAGCATTTTATCCTCAAGTTCTATTGAAGACGTTATCCCACTAGGGATATATTTTGTTATTCTCCAGTAGGCATTCCAGAATGAGTCTGTATCCTTGTTCTCTAGGTACTCGTTAGGGTCATTCCTATCCATGTTTAATATGTACACTTTACCCTTCGGCAAGAATTTAACAGCTTTCTCAGTAGCCTCCCTACCTGCATCGTCATTGTCGAAGCAGAGAATAATTCTTTGAAACCTATTAAGCCATTCGTAGTGTAGTTGTAGTTGCTTATATGCCCCACCCTCACCATTACAAGGACTTACACAAGGAATAGGTTCATAACCCTCTCTCTGCTTACTGACTAGCATCCAATAAGCACTGATAGCGTCTAGCTCTCCTCCAGTTATTATTATATCCTTACTATTGGAGTTTCTAAAAATAGCTTGACCAAATAAGTCTAGGGCATTACCAGTTGCCCCTTTAAAGAAGAATGATTTAGGCTCTATAATTTTAATTTTATGCCCTTTAACTTTATAGCCCACTGTAGTAGCATAGTACTGCTTTACTACTTCCCCAGTGCTAGGGTGAAACTCATGTAGGACATCGTATATCTTACATACAGCTAGGGGTAAGCTCCTAAATCCGTGTGGGTTATGCGATAACTCTGCCCTAACTTTTTTCCAATCCTTTAGCCCGTACTCACTCTCCATCTTATAATCTGTTTTTTGAGTTACTCTCTCTGGCTTTGCTTTCTTAGAATAACTACTTGAACTTTGTTTCTTAACGTCATCAGATGGGATAGTGTAGTCACAGCTCTTGCAATGACCACCTTGACCTTCACCGTAGTAGTGAAAGTTATCCCCAGCGTTGTCTCTACCTTTTTCTCTGCATTTCTTGCAAGCGTTTTTACCAACGACTAATCCATCTAACCAATCTTTATGTTCACTCATACACTCTCCTATAGTTATTGTTAAGTTTATATGAGATAGCCAACAATAACAAGAACTATTTAATAACTACTTCATTCTGTGTCTCTATCCAAACTCTGGCTCCACAGCTAAGAGGTTTATCTTTAGAATAGACCACCTTAGCACACTCTACTCCCAAGCTGTCTAGGATAACTACTTCGTTACTGTAGTTGTTAGATTTGTATGTTTTACAAGTTAATACTGGGTCAACACTCCCCGTCTTTAAATTTTTTCTTATTACAGATTGGTTTACGTGGATAAAAGTTTTCAAGATACTAGCCTCAACATATACATTAGACCCCTGATAGCGTATGAGATACATTGTAGACAGAAAACTAATAGTGAGACTAATATAAGGATACCTGACCATAGGGGAAAAGTAATTCCTACAACAATTGAACATAGAAACTGCCATCTCACTGTCTCTGATTGATCACCATAAATCAGACTAAGGATCATTAATAGACTAAATATGCTCAGTGACCCTGTTATATATAGTCCTAAATAATCTATTTGATATATCATCTCCACAGGTTACGCCTCCTTTACATCAGTATTTAAGTAACAAATTAAATAAACCTCACTAGCAAAAGATTTAATAGACTTATCTTTAGCCTCTTGTGTGACTTCTAGTGGCCTACTATAAGTATCATTTGTAATGTCCAGCATGAATTCCTCAAACTTAGTTTGTTGTTTTGCTAAATCCAACATTGTCTCAATAGGAGCTTCTGATTGCCTTAACCTCATAACTACAGTGCCTATATTCTCCCATTCCTTGCACAAGTTTAGCTTAAATGCAAAAGTTTTGCTAGCTAGGGCCAATGTTCCCGCGAATATCAGGGTAGCTGTCAACCCCCAAAATACTTTTATATATATTTTCATTATTTTTACCTTATAGTTGTTTGAAATGTAGAGTTTGCATCAAACTCTAGTTCTTTAACATACTCCATAATATGCTCATTTGCATCACTAGCTATTTTCAACCTTTGCTTTAAGTCTTTAATTTCTTCATTTGCAGTAGCTAACTGTTCTTCAAGCTCCGAAATGCGCTACTTAAGAGAGTTGTTGGCTTTGTACATACGACTTACTTCATCTTGGTACTCGTTAATAGTGTGGTAGCGAATAATCATTATCCTTTACCCTCCATTTTCCAATTGTCAGTAATACTTTCTCGGCTAAACTGCACCTTACTGAGCCAAGTAACTCGCTTTGTGTCGTAGTAATACGAGGTCATATAACAACGTTCAATAGGTTTATACATATTAAAATACAGTTCTAATTTTGCTATAAATTGTTTTAAGGTTATCAATACATACCCCTAAAACACCACATTGAAAGCCAAGACGTTACGGTTAATATCAATAGTAAGTCGAAGGGGTGTCTTAAATTGATTTTTCTGTGGGTGTTAATATTAAAAGAAGCAGGATATAAAATACCCATTATAATTAGGGTAGTAATACCTACAAACCATAACCCAAAACATATAAAAGTAACTAACTTTGCAATTTCCATTAGCTTTTACCCTCTAGTTGTTCCAGATATAGTAAAGCATTATCTATACATACTTCGTCAGGTTGGCACTTTGAAACAATACTTTTTAGCTCGTTAAACAATCCATGTGCATTAGCTAATTCATCTTCAAGCTCTGAAATTCGCATGTCTCTAGCCTTAATAACTACATTCAACTGCTCAATTGTTGCGGATTGTGCCGCTAGTTCTATTAATTCTTTTGTGAATGAGTCTTTCATTAGTCTTTATCCTCTAGTAACTCAAGCATCCAATCTCTTTCATTAGACCTAGCAGACCTAGCAGCAGACCTAGCAGACCAAATAGCAGACCAAGCAGACTCAGCAGCAGACTCAGCAGCAGACCTAGCAGCAGACCTAGCAGCAGACCAAACAGCAGACCTAGCAGACTCAGCAGCAGACTCAGCAGCAGACCTAGCAGCAATTCGTTTTTCTTCATTAGGGTTTTTATGATAATCAATTACTAATTCAATTGCTGAATTTACCTCTTCATTTTCTGT
>Ga0222644_1000064_pt1 | contig 59588 bp, 86 predicted proteins | sample AntAcemetagen291_FD_179800 | JGI IMG/M metagenome (GOLD analysis project Ga0222644, IMG submission 179800) | Saline water microbial communities from Ace Lake, Antarctica - #291 | ecosystem: Environmental > Aquatic > Non-marine Saline and Alkaline > Saline | place: Antarctica: Ace Lake...
AAAGGAGAAATGGATTTCTTTGATTGGTGGTGGAATAGCATCCCTGTTTTTCAGTATTTAATATTATATAATTTATGAATTGTTTTAAAAACATAATTACAAATATTTTAGGTTTAATATTTTGGGGGTTTGCAATTAAAGATGCAAACTCCTTAGAGCCTTCTATAACTTTTATAACTTCATTGGTTGTAATTGGTGTAGCTTTATTCCTGTTTAAAAATGAAACGTTAATCGATTTGATTAAAATAGCTGAAGTAACTTAAAAATAAAAAGTGTAACTATATTGTTATAAAACAATCAAATTAAATAAAAATTATGAGTGATTTAAAAAAAATTACAAAAGAAGAACTGGAGTCAATTAAACAACAGCAGGCTAAGCTACAGATATCATTAATCGATATTGGATTTATTGAAACTAAAAAACACGAAGCAATAAGTGTTTATGTAGAAGCAACTAGAAATCTAGAAGAAACAAAAAGAGAGTTAGAAAATGTATACGGTAAGGTTAATATTGATTTAACTGATGGAAGCTATACTTTTATAGAGGAAAAAGAATTGTTAAACAATCTAGAAAAAGTATAATGAGCTCTATTATAAGGAAAATAAGTATAGGGTCTGATTACAAAAACGATGCAATGCACTATGCTGTTGGTCAAAGTGTTTATGGAGGCCACATTATATCAGCTATTATACACGATGAAGAGCCAAACTCTTACAGTATATATATTAAAAAAAATGACGAAGTAATGCCATGGAAAAAGTTTAACTCTAACATGGCAATAGCTGTTGAATACGATCTTGAGTATTAATGAGAAGTCTGTATGATTTTATAGTTAAACCTGTAAAAAGTAGATATGAAAACGAGAAAGATATTAACGGTAAAAAACTAATACTTAATACGAGTATAGAAGAGTTTAAATTTATAAGTAAAGAAGCTATTGTAATATCAACACCGTTGGTTTATGATACGCCAATAAAACCTGGTGATAAAATAATTATACATCACAATGTTTTTAGACGTTATTACAATCAAAAAGGCGAAGCGGTAGATAGTAGTAAGATGTTTGCTGAAAATTTATTTTTTTGTCAGCTAGACCAGGTTTATCTTTACAAAAAAGATAACGAATGGATTGCCTTAGGAGAAAGATGCTTTGTTTCTCCCGTTAAAAATTTAGATGAGTTGTCTTTAGATACTGAAAGAAAAGGCGTTGGTATAGTAAAGATTAGTAATAACTCGTTACGATCGCTTGGTGTAAAAAAAGGTTGTTTAGTTGGTTTTAAATCAGGTAGAGAATTCGAGTTTATTGTAAATGACAGTAAGCTGTATTGCATGGAATCAAATGATATTTTATTAAATTATGGATACGAGAGAAACGAAAAAGAACATAATAGCAGCTGGGCAAAAAGCAGTTGAAGAGTTGATAAAAGTAGCTGAAGAAAAGATACTTGATTCAGGTGAGGATATTACCGCGGATAGGCTTAAAAACGCTGCTGCTACAAAAAAGCTAGCTATATTTGATGCTTTTGAAATACTTAACAGAATAGAATTGGAGAGCAATATCTTAGAGGATGGTTTAAAAGAATTTAAACAAGAAAAACCTTTTAAAGGCTTTGCTGAAGGAAGATCTAAATGATATACCAACAAACACTAGTAAAAAAGCTAGAAAATTATATAAAACCAAATCTATTAGAAAAAAATAATAGATACAAGAAATGGGCTAGAGGATACAACTCTGATATAGACGCTATAGTAATAAGTAATGACGGCACTATTGGCGAGGTTATAGAAATACAAAACCTTAAGATAGCTTTACCTTTAAAACCAAAAAAAGTTTACAAATGCTCTGATAGTAAAAAGGAGCAAAAGTGGGACAAGCTAGAGTGCCCTAAAGAATTAGAAAAAATAAAAAGTGTATTTGACTGGGATAGATGTACAAACCAATTTAAAGAAAAATGGTACGACTATATCGATAGCGAATTCAAAAAGAGAGAAGAGGGCTTTTGGTTTTACAACAATGGGGAGCCAACTTATATAACAGGAACACATTATATGTATCTTCAATGGTCTAAGATAGACGTTGGAGCTGCTGACTACAGGGAATCTAATAGAGTATTTTATATATTCTGGGAAGCTTGCAAAGTTGATAATAGATGCTATGGAATGTGTTACCTCAAGAATAGACGATCCGGTTTTTCTTTTATGGCTTCAGGTGAAGTGGTCAACCAAGCGACTATATCAAGTGACTCTAGGTTTGGTATATTATCAAAATCTGGAGGCGATGCAAAGAAAATGTTTACGGATAAGGTTGTACCTATATCTATTAACTATCCTTTCTTTTTTAAACCTATACAGGATGGTATGGATAGACCTAAAACAGAGCTTGCTTATAGAATACCGGCATCGAAACTAACTAGGAAAAAGTTCAATGAAGGGACTATGGACGAAGAAGTTGCTGGGCTAGATACCACTATTGACTGGAAAAACACAGGGGACAACTCTTACGATGGTGAAAAACTTAAGATGTTAGTACACGATGAAAGCGGTAAATGGGAGAGACCCGATAACATATTAAATAACTGGAGAGTTACTAAAACCTGTTTAAGATTAGGTAGCAGGATTGTTGGTAAATGCATGATGGGTTCAACATCTAACGCGTTAGACAAAGGTGGTAAGAATTTTAAAAAACTATATGAGTCTTCAAATGTCACAAACAGAAACCGCAATGGTCAAACTAGCTCGGGATTATATTCTTTGTTCATACCTATGGAATGGAACTACGAAGGATTCATTGATTCTCATGGGCTACCTGTATTCGATAAACCAAAGAAAAACGTTATAGATGCGAGCGGTCAAGCTATAGAATACGGAGTTATAGAACATTGGGAGAATGAAGTTGATGGTTTAAAGAATGATCAAGATGGTTTAAATGAATACTATCGTCAGTTTCCCAGAACAGAAAAACACGCTTTTAGAGATGAAGCTAAATTATCTCTTTTTAATCTAACTAAAATATATGAACAGATAGATTATAACGAAGATTTAGCAAACAGTAAAATGGTTACTAGAGGATCTTTTCAGTGGCAGAACGGAATAAGGGATACTTTAGTTCAGTTTGTTCCTAATAAAGATGGTAGATTTTTGATTAGTTGGGTTCCACCTGCTAATTTGCAGAATAGAGTTATAGTAAAAAACGGCGTTAAACACCCTGGAAACGAACACTTAGGTGCTTTTGGTTGTGATAGTTACGATATATCTGGAACAGTTGATAAAAGAGGTTCTAATGGCGCTTTAGCTGGTTTAACTAAGTACAGTATGGATGAAGCTCCTGTTAATATGTTTTTTTTAGAGTATATAGCTAGGCCTCAAACTGCAGAGATATTTTTTGAAGAAGTTTTGATGGCTTGTGTATTCTACGGTATGCCTATACTTTGCGAGAATAATAAACCTAGGTTATTATATCATTTTAAACGAAGAGGTTATAGAGGTTTCTCTATGAACAGACCTGATAAAATTTGGAGCAACTTATCAGTTACAGAAAAAGAAATAGGTGGTATACCTAACTCTAGTGAAGATGTAAAACAAGCACACGCTTCCGCTATTGAATCTTACATTAATGATTTTGTGGGAGCAACAGAAAGAGGTTATGGAAATATGTATTTTCAAGAAACCTTAGAAGATTGGTCTAGATTTGATATAAACAATAGAACAAAGTTTGATGCTACTATAAGCTCAGGATTAGCTATAATGGCTTGTAACAAAAACAGATATACACCAGTTTTTAAACAAGATAAAACACCGGTTTCAATATCTTTTGGTAGATATAACAATTCAGGTAATACCTCAAAAATAATAACATAAATGATTTACAAAACTGTAAATAGTACATTTCCAAGTCAGGTAGTACCCGATTCAGAGAAGCAAAGCTACGAATACGGAAGAGCTGTTGGTAATGGTATAGAAAACGAATGGTTCCGCGGTGATCGTGGAGCTGGTTCAGGAGGAAGGTTTGGTAGCAACTGGCAGAGCTTTCATAGACTAAGGTTATATGCAAGAGGAGAACAATCTGTACAAAAATACAAAGACGAGTTATCTGTTAACGGGGATTTATCTTACCTTAATTTAGATTGGCAGCCGGTTGCTGTTTTATCTAAGTTCGTAGATATCGTTATTAACGGTATGACTGATAAAGGTTATAAAATAAAATCGTTCGCTACAGATCCTTACGCTTTAAAAGCTAGAACTGATTACGCTGCAAATGTGTTAAGAGACATGAACGCTAGAGAGCTTATTGAGGAATTTAAGCAAACTTTAGGAGTTGATTTATATAGTACAAATGATCCATCCAATTTACCTCAATCAAGAGATGAACTAGATTTATATATACAATTAAATTACAAGCAAAGCATTGAAATAGCTGAAGAAGAAGTTATTGACAACGTGTTAGAATTTAATAGATACGAAGAGACAAAAAAAAGATTAGCACAAGATTTAACTATATTGGGTATTGCTTGCGTTAAAACAGGTTTCAATTTATCAGAAGGTGTTACCGTTAGTTATGTGGACCCAGCTAATTTAGTTTACTCTTACACCGAAGACCCTAATTTTGAAGACATATATTATGTAGGCGAAGTCAAAGGGGTTTCTTTGTCTGAGCTTAAGAAACAGTTTTCTCACTTAACTAATGAAGAGCTAGAGGAAATACAAAAATATCCAGGCTCACAGAATAATATTAGACAACAAGGAAATCAAGATGGTAACTATGATACGGTACAGGTTTTATATTTTGAATACAAAACTTACACAAATCAAGTATTTAAAATAAAGCAAACAGAATACGGGTTAGAGAAAGCAATAGAAAAGAATGATGGTTTTGATCCACCGGTTAATGATAACTTTAGTAAAGTTTCTAGATCTATAGAAGTTATTTATAGTGGAGCTAAGATATTAGGCCACGATAAAATGTTAAAGTGGGAGCTGGCTGAAAACATGACTAGACCGTATAGTGATCAAACTAAAGTAGAAATGAATTACGCTATATCTGCTCCTAGAATGTATAAAGGCAGAATAGATAGTTTAGTTAGTAAATGTATTGGTTTCGCTGATATGATTCAAATAACACATCTTAAAATACAACAGGTATTATCTAAAATGGTTCCTGACGGTATATTTATAGACGTAGATGGTTTAGCTGAGGTAGACTTAGGTAATGGAACTTCTTACAACCCTCAAGAAGCTTTAAATATGTACTTTCAAACAGGTAGTATAGTTGGTAGATCTTTAACGCAAGATGGTGATCCTAACAGAGGTAAAATACCAATCCAAGAGCTACAGTCGTCTTCAGGTATAAATAAAATACAAGCGCTAATACAGACTTATCAATACTATTTACAAATGATAAGAGATGTCACGGGATTGAACGAAGCTCGAGATGGTAGCATGCCTGCAAAAGATTCTTTAGTTGGTTTACAAAAGCTAGCGGCAGCTAATTCAAACGTAGCTACAAAACATATACTACAGTCATTAATGTACGTTACCATTAGAACGTGTGAAAATATAAGTTTAAGGGTTGCTGATATGTTAGATTTCCCTCTAACTAAAAACGCGTTAATGAATAGTATCAATGCAGTTAACACTGCTAGTTTAGAAGAAATATCTAAATTAAACATGCACGAGTTTGGTATATTTTTAGAACTAGAACCAGACGAAGAAGAGAAAGCTCAGTTAGAAAGAAATATTCAAATAGCTTTACAGACTCAGAGTATTGATCTAAGCGACGCTATAGACATCAGAGAAATAAGGAATTTAAAGTTAGCAAACCAATTTCTAAAACATAGGCAAAAAATAAAGAAAGAAGAAGTTAGAAAAGCTCAACTAGAAAATATTCAAGCTCAAGCTCAAGCAAACTCAGAGACAGCTGAAAGAGCGGCTCTGGCAGAAGTGCAGAAACAGCAGGCTTTAGCTCAAACAGAATTACAAATAGAGCAAGGAAAGTCTCAGTTCAGAGTACAGCAGATGCAGCAGGAGGCAGAAATAAAGAAACAATTAATGGCAGAGGAGTTTAATTACAACATGCAATTAGCTCAGATAAGAGCAAATGCTGAGTATGGAAAAGAAAAAGAAAAAGAAGACCGTAAAGATCAAAGAACAAAAATACAAGCAACTCAACAATCAGAGTTGATCGATCAAAGGAAAAAGGACTCTGTACCAAAAAACTTTGAATCATCTAGTAATGATGTACTAGGTGGTTTTGGTCTAGGAGGTTTTGAACCTAGATAAAATTTTAACTATTTAATTATATTATATTATGGAAGTAAAGCAAGAAGGAGATTTCAAAATGAAATCAAAACCAAGAACGCCAAAAAAACTAAACAAGCCTAACGAAATAGCTGAGGTTAAAATAAATAACGTAGCTGAAGAAAGTCAAGGTATTGTAGTGCCAGAGGTGACTCAGATTGTAATAAAAAAAGAAGACGCTAGTGTTATACAAGAACAAAAAGTAGAGCCATTAAGTCTAAAAGAAGAAGAGGAAGTTTTTCCTGACGTTAGCGATGTAGAGCAAGTAATGCAAGAGATTACAGAGCAAGAATCTGTATCTACAATTAAAGAGCTACAGCCAGTTATTGCTGAAGACAAACCAATTGGGAAACCTTTACCGGAAAACATAGAAAAATTAGTTTCTTTCATGCAAGATACCGGGGGCACTTTAGAAGACTACGTTAGATTGAATTCTGATTACTCTAACGTAAATGAAGAAACTCTTTTGAGAGAGTATTACAAAAAAACAAAACCTCACTTAGATGCTGAGGATATAGATATCATCTTAGAGGATTTTTCATATGACGAAGACTTGGACGATGACAGAGAAATACGCAAAACAAAAATTGCGTTAAAAGAGGAAGTTGCAAAAGCAAAAAGTTTTTTAGAGCAAACAAAGAGTAAATACTACGACGAGATCAAGTTGAGACCAGGCGTAACTCAAGAGCAACAAAAAGCGGTTGACTTTTTCAATAGACACAACGAAAATCAAGTAGAAGCAGAACAGAAGCACGGAGAGTTTTTAAGTAAAACTAAACAAATGTTTAACAACGATTTCAAAGGTTTTGATTTCAACGTTGGTGAAAAAAAGTTTAGGTATAATGTTAAAAACCCAAACGAGGTAGCCGAAGCGCAATCTGACATCTCAAACTTTATAGGAAAGTTCCTTGACAAAAGTGGAGGAGTATCAGATCACGTAGGTTATCATAAAGCTTTGTATGCTGCTAGAAACGCAGACACTATGGCTCAGCATTTTTATGAGCAAGGTAAAGCAGATGCCATTAAAGAGGTAGTAGCTAAATCAAAAAACATAACCACAGAACCAAGGCAGACGTCAGCAGGTAATGTATTTGTTAATGGTTTACAGGTTAAAGCTATTAGTGGTCTTGATTCTTCAAAACTTAAAATTAAAACAAAAAAATTTAACTAAAACAAAAAAATTATGGCAATAAGTCCTGCATACGGTTCAATTAAACCGTCTCAAGCTCAACAAACATTAGTTGACAATTATTTATCATTTGACTCTGCTTCAGGCGGAGGAACTTTCGCACAACAGTATCTACCTGAGATCTATGAACAAGAAATAGAGCGCTATGGAAACAGAACTTTATCTGGATTCTTACGTATGGTTGGAGCTGAAATGCCTATGACTTCAGATCAAATTATCTGGTCAGAGCAAAATAGATTACACGTGTCTTACGATGATGTAACTGTAACTGATGGAGATACTTTAACAATCAACAACATTAGCGCTACACCTGGTGCTGGTTTTGTTCAAAACGTAGTATCTAAAAATCAAACTTTAGTTGTTATCAACCCTGTCACTGGGAAAGAAGCTAAGGTTATTGTGAAAGCACAACCTGCAAATGGATCTGCATCTACTATTGATGTTGCTACTTATGGTTCTGCTAGTTTAACAGTTGCTAACGGAGCTGGAAACCCTGCGCCTTTTATCGCGGGTGACGCAGTTAAGATCTTCGTTTATGGATCTGAATATGCTAAAGGTTCTCAAACTCCAAATAGCGAGTATACTAGTATCGAGCCTTCTTTCACTCAATACTCTAATTCACCAATCATAATTAGAAACAAGTACACTGTATCTGGATCTGACATGGCTCAAATTGGTTGGGTTAATGTTGGGACTGAAGACGGAACTGGTGGATATTTGTGGTATTTAAAAGCTGAGTCTGAAACTAGACTACGTTTTGAAGACTACTTAGAAATGTCTGTAGTTGAGGCTAAAAAAGTAGTTGCTGCTGATGGTGTTAGCGGTTATAACGCAAATCTATCTGGTACTCAAGGTTTATTTGAAGCTATTGAAGATAGAGGTAATGTTCAAACTGGATTTACAGCTGCTACTGGGTTAGGTGATTTTGACGCTATTTTGAAAAACTTAGATACTCAAGGGGCTATTGAAGAGAACATGTTATTCTTAAACAGACAAACATCTTTAGATTTTGACGATATGTTATCTGAAGTTTCTTCTGGAGCTGCTGGAGGTACTGGTTATGGTTTATTTGAAAACTCTGAAGATATGGCTTTGAACTTAGGTTTCTCTGGATTCAGAAGAGGTTCTTATGATTTCTATAAAACTGACTGGAAATACTTAAATGATGCTTCTACAAGAGGTGGTTTAGATTATACAATCCAAGGTATTGAAGGAGTATTAATTCCTGCTGGAACTTCAACTGTATATGATCAAATCTTAGGAACTAACATTAGACGTCCTTTCTTACATGTTCGTTATAGAGCTTCTCAAGCTGACGACCGTAAAATGAAGTCTTGGTTAACTGGTTCTGCTGGTGGAGCAATGACATCTGATTTAGATGCTATGGAGGTTAACTTCTTATCTGAAAGATGTTTATGTGTACAAGGAGCAAACAACTTTGTTATCTTTAAAGGAGCATAGTAATTACAAGTGTGATAGTTACCCTCGTTAAATTTACGGGGGTAATTGTTACTCTTATTATTTTATAAATTTTTAATCTTATTATATCATGGCTAAACAAGTCTTAGCAAAAACAACTGAGGTTGCGCCTCAAGAAGAGAGTATAAAGCAAGTAACTTTAAAAGAAATAAAACAACCAATCGTACCAAGTTGGGAAATTAAAGATAGAACTTATTTTTTACTAGGTGGTAAATCACCGTTAACACATACAATACCTTCTAAGCATACTAGAAAATATTCTTTATTATGGTTCGACAGCGAGACTAACGAACAAGAAGAGTTAAGGTATGCAACAAATCAAACATCGCCATTAGTTAGTAAACAAAAAGGCGAAGTTACACTTGGACACATTATGTTCAAAAACGGAACTTTATCTGTTCCTAAAGAAAAACAAAACTTACAAAAGTTATTATCAATGTACCATCCTTTAAAAGAAAAAGTTTATGAGGAATTTAGTGCAATTGAGGTAGCTATTGATGAACTAGATGCTTTAGAATTACAATTAGACGCTTTAAATGCAGCTAGAGAAATGGAATTAGATCAAGCTGAAGCAATATTACGCGTAGAGGTTGGCTCTAGGGTATCTAATATGAGTTCTAAAGAGCTTAAAAGAGATTTATTGTTGTTTGCTAAGAGAAACCCTATTTTGTTCTTAGAGCTAGCTAATGACGATAATGTACAGTTAAGAAACATTGCTGTTCGAGCGGTTGAAGATAGGATTATACTTTTATCTCAAGACCAAAGAACTTTTACTTGGGCGTCTACGGGTCGTAAATTAATGAATGTACCTTTTGATGAAAACCCTTACTCTGCAATGGCAGCATTCTTTAAGACTGACGAAGGTATTGAAATCTTCAAGTCTGTAGAGAAAAAATTAAAATAGTGTGTGATAATTATGTAATAAGGAGGTTGCTTTGTGTGACCTCCATTACATTATAATAAAAATAGTAATGGCAATAAACGTAGATACAGTATATAAAACAGTTCTGTTGATATTAAATAAAGAACAACGGGGCTTAATGACTCCGGATGAATTTAATAAAACAGCTACTCAAGTGCAGCTCGATATATTTGAGCAGTATTTTGAAGATATAAACCAGCAACTACGGGTGCCACAATCAGATTACGACTACTCTGATAGACAGATGAGTATCGATGAAAAAATATCACCTTTTAAGACAGAGGGTAATTGCGTTTATTCTTCTGGTAAATTTAATCTACCAGTAATAGATATTAGTGGTAATGTAGTTATCAATTCAGGGTCAGAACCATTAACAGGGCAAGTTGCTTTTTACAAGTTAGGAGCTGTTGTGTATTCTCCGGTAATTGGTTTTCCTACAGAAATACAAATATTACAACGTAATGATTTTTACAATATAGAAAGATCGCCATTAACGGCATCTACAAAAGATTTCCCTACGTTTTTATACGAGGGTAATAAGCTGACAGTAAGACCGGTTAGTATAACTTCAAGCGTTTCAGCTAGTTTCTTAAGGAAACCTAAAAACGTTTTATGGTCATATACCATTGGTACCGTTGGGCAGTATTTATACAATAGCTCAGCTTCGGAACAGTTTGAACTAAATGCTTCAGAACAAGTTAATGTTATACTTAGAGTGTTACTATACTCAGGCGTTATAGTTAAGGACCCTCAAATAATTCAAGTTGCTGCTTCGGAAATTCAACAAAACGAACAAAATAAAAAAAGCTAATAAATGTCATTGATAAAAGAAACAAATCAACAGTACTACGAAGGAGCTCAAAAATTTTTAGTACCTGGAGATAGCCCGTATCAAAAATTTACAACTACCTTTAATACAGAATTGGTTTTTGGAGGAAGCACTGCTTGGAGCCCAACAGATACAAACTACGCTTTAAATAACTTTAAAATATACTTTGCAGGTGCAGGGGTTTTGCAATATACTGAATTTATACTTCCTTACTCTGTAAGTGGAAATACAATAACCATAGATGAAGACTTGAACGAAAACGATAGTATTGTTGTCCAGTTAAAAAAACTAGACGGCGGTAACTATGGTTCAACATATTTTGAAAAAGCTCATGGAGACACGGTTGAAAAAAACTATGGATCGTACGCCTACACTAAATTAAATGACATTATAAATAACTTTATAGTAGCATACGTTGGTGTCGGTAAATTAATACCTAGCGTTAAAAGAACTGATGTTATATTCCACGCTAAAAGAGCGATGCAGGAGTTCAGCTATGATACTTTAAAAAGTGTAAACTCTCAAGAGTTAACTATACCAAGTAATCTAAGCTTAGCTATACCTCAGGATTATGTTAACTATGTAAACTTGTATTGGGTAGATACTAGAGGTGTTAAGCATGTCATAATGCCAACTAGGTTGACCAGTAATCCAACGGAAGTGCCATTACAAGCAAATAGCGGCTCCCCAGTTCAGGATGATTTCGGGGACAACCTCGAAGTGACATCCATAACAGAAGATAGATGGAAAAACAACAACATAAACACAAGTAGCGACTCTTCTTTGTATTGGGAATCTTATTATGGTTTAGGTAATTCAAGAACTGGTCAACTATATGGTTTAGACCCAGAAAATTCTAATGCCAACGGATCTTACACTATAAACGAAAGAGAAAACAAGTTTTCGTTCTCATCTGATTTAGTTGACAAAGTAATCATTTTAGAGTACCTTTCTGATGGTTTATCAACAAGCCTAGACACTAGAGTCCCTAAGCTGGCCGAAGAGGCTATGTACGCTTATATCAGCCATGCTATAATTGCTTCAAGAATAAATCAACCAGAATACGTTGTTAATAGATTAAAGAGAGAGAAAAGCGCTAAACTTAGAAACGCTAAAATAAGATTATCAAATATCAAAATTAGCGAAATAACTCAGGTTATGCGAGGTAAATCTAAGTGGATAAAACATTAAAATTAAATGGGAGAAGTTAAAAACGCTTTTATAAAGTCTAAAATGAACAAAGACCTTGACGACAGATTGATACCGTCAGGTGAATATAGAAACGCTATAAATGCTCAGGTCAGTAAATCCGAAGGCTCAGATGTTGGTGCTTTAGAAAATGTACTTGGAAATAAAGAAGTTGCCAACTTAACTAATGGCGTCGCTAACGTATCTTCTATAGGATATTTTGCCGACGAATTTAGTGGTAATGTTTATATATTTTTAACAGATAACACTAGTAGTTCTTATATTCCAACTGGAACTGGTTCTAACCACTTTATATTTAGTTACAATATAAATAATAATGTTGTAACAAAGTTAGTTGAAGGAGCTTTTTTAAACTTCAGTAAATTAAACCCAATATTTGGTGTAAACTTATTAGAAAAATTGTTATTTTGGACAGACAATAGAAATCAACCTAGGAAAATAAATGTACAAAATCCATTAGGTTATTATACTATAGAAGAGCATATATCTGTTGCTAAATATTATCCATATAGAGCTATTGATTTATATTCAGAAAGCGCTTTAGTTGCTGATGAATATGAATCAACAATGAAAGATGTTGTTAGTAAAAACTTACCTAATGGTGGTTCTGCCACTTGCTCAAGTGTCATAAGTTCAAGTACGTTTTCAATAAATGATTTTTCTCTTTCTATACAAATATATCCAAATGCACCACAGCAAGGATTTACTATAGGTTATGTTAATAGTAATAGTGAAATAATAGATTTAGAAGAAACTGTAGTGTCTTACAATGTCGCAACTCTTGAAGTAACTTTAACTGGCGATGTGACTATACCTTTGGTAGGCACAGCAACTGAATTAGTATTTAACATAAACCCTTATTATGAAAGTGATTACTCTGGTGATGATACTTTTTTAGAAGATAAATTTGTTAGATTTAGTTATAGATTTAGATTTGATGATGGAGAGTATTCTTTAATAGCTCCATTTACTCAAGTTTGCTTTATACCAAGGCAAGATGGTTACTTTCTTAATACAACAGAACTAAAAGGCGATGAGAAAGAAACTTTTGAATCTACTATAGTTAAGTTTATGGAAAATAAAGTAAACAAAATATACTTACAAGTACCATTGCCTTGTCCTGGTGAAGACTTGTTAACTTATTTTCATATTACTGATATAGATATAATATACAAAGAATCAAATGGGCTAGCTTTACAAGTTGTTGAAACAATACCAGTAGAAGATATAACAATAGCTGAAAATGTTTTTGAGTATGTTTATTCTGCAAAAAAACCATATAAGACATTACCATCAAGCGAAATAACTAGAGTTTACGATAAAATACCAGTCAAAGCTTTAGCACAAGAAATAATAAGTAATAGGGTTGTTTACGGTAATTACCTCAACAAACAAGATCCTCCTAGTTTTTTAAATTACAACGTAGCAGCCACTCAAAAATCTGAATTCAACTTGTTAAATAATTTTACTAGTTCTATAGAGTACCCTAGTAGTAGTTTAAAAATGAATAGAAACTATCAAGTTGGCTTTGTTTTAGCTGATAAATTTGGTAGACAATCTACAGTTATACTATCAAACAATAAAGATGGTATTAAAATTGAAGGTGTTAATTATTCAGGATCAACATTTTATCAACCATACTTTAATGAAGTAATTGGTAGCGTTGTCGATACTTGGAGAGGTAGTTCTATAAAAGTATTGTTAAGAGACCCTATAACTGACAATATTTATAACAATAATATAAATTCAGAGTCATATAATCCTTTAGGTTGGTATTCTTACAAGGTGGTTGTTAAGCAAACAGAACAAGAGTATTATAATGTATATACTGCTGGAGCTTTAAAAGGTGATCCATTTGCCCCTACTCAAGATTTATCTTTCACGTACTTGTCACTATTAAATGATAATATAAATAAAGTTCCTAGAGACTTATCTGAAGTTGGACCAATGCAGGATCAATTTAGAAGTTCTATAAGACTATTTGGTAGAGTTGAAATAACAGAAAGAAGCGCTACTAATATTGGTAACGAGCAATTTTACCCAGGTAAAACATTTTTTACATCTACAGCCATACAAAATTTATTTGAATTATTTGGTGTAGATAGAGCAAACCCTCCTGTTGGTGGTTTCGCAGAACTATATATCATGCAAAACGCAGGTTCAAATCCTATAACAACACAACTAACCACTTCTCAAAATATAGATAAACAGTTTGGTATAGTATATGATGGCATGGTTGGCGGAGGACCTATGAGTAATTTGTCTGTTTTTGAAACAAATCCAGAAACATCTAGATTAGATATTTTTTGGGAAACATCCACTTCTGGCGTTATATCAGAAATCAACACTGCTGTTACAGATGGTGTTAATATAGCTAGTGGTTTTAGTAGCGTATTCAATGTTTCTGGATTTAACGAGTCTATATCTATAGATGAAGATATTTCTAGTTTTGATTTTACTTTAGTTGACTCAGGGGGATTTGATGTGCCAACAGCTAATATAGATAGTTTTGTTTTAACTTCAGTATTTAATACTCAAACTACACCACAAAACGTTTCAAGTTACTTTACTTTATACGAAACTGGTGTAAGTGGTTTTTATAATATAAAAGTTAACAGCGACTTTATTGAAAACGTTTATTTTGGAAGTAGTTTAGGTGTTAGAGTTTGGGACTTTAAATTTACAGCTGTAATAAACGATATTACATCTATTGTAAACAAACGTATAACTTTAAACAATGTAGCTCCGGTAATGGATCCTACAACTAATTTTTCAATAAATATATTAAGTTCAGACGTAACTTTAACTACATTGACAGCTTTAAACGGAGCTAATACAGAAAGTCCAAATAAAGGTAGAGATTTAAACTGGACAATAGTTTCTCAAATTGGAGCAGCTGGAGGTAGTGGTGAATATTTTTATTTAAGTGTAACAGATACAAGCGACTTGTCAACATGTAGATTAAGGAATAATTTAGTAGATACTTTACCAGCAGATAATTATGAAGTGGTTTTAAGAGTTCAGGACGCTGGTGGCGCTTTTGATGAAATTACTATAACTGTCAGTAATTCAGTTGAAGTTCTTTCTGTTAAAGAATATAATTTAACAGTAGATTTTGAAAGCTATTTATTTACAATAGTAGAAGCAAATTATCCAACAGATTTAGATAAACAAGGATTTTACGTTTGGTTAGATACCTGGAGTGATCTCGTGATCAATAATGGCGGCTTTACAATTCTTCTAGATTATACTAGTAGTGCTAAAATTGGTTGCCCTACCTTTCCAAACAAATGGATTTTTAAACATTCAGAAAACACAGCTATTAATCAAGCGATAGAATGTGTATATGGTTTTACGTTTGAATTACCTACTGTTACAAATATTGATTTCTCTGGATACGGCTTTGAAATAGTGTAATAAAATACAAAAATAAGTGATAATTATATGGGAGCAGTTATAGAAGTAAAATATTTTAATACTTTTTTACTAAGAAAAACAAATACGGTTATAGAAGAAACAGATCAAGCTCCCGCTTGGAATGGTTCTTTTGGCGTGCCTCCTACTTTAGGTGGTTATCCTCAAATAGATCCAGTTTCAACAACAGGTAATAATTGGATTATAGAAGAGTCTAGAATAAGAGGTGGTTTTAATAACACTAACGTTGATTATGGTGTTAGAGCGTATTTAGTTGATGAAGAAGCAAAGGGATCAGTTAGAGGTAATTCTTTAATATACTCTGGAATATTCAATTCAAGAACTGGTATTAACAATACAAATGTGTTTTCAGTAGCTGAAGAAATAACTAAGTCAGCAGATCCAGCTAACGGTACTATTCAAAAACTATATGCTGAAGACACTAATTTAATAATATTTCAAGAAGCTAAAGTATCTAGAGCTTTAATAGATAAAGACGCTATATACACAGCTGAAGGCGGTGGTAGTATTACAAACGTAAACACGACTATAGGAACAATACAACCTTATGGTGGAAATTTTGGTATAAGTAGAGACCCAGGAAGTTTTGCTACTTACGGTTATAGAAAATACTTTACAGATAAAAATAGAAACGCTGTTTTAAGGTTATCTATGGACGGTTTGACAGAAATATCAAACTACGGTATGAGTGATTACTTTAGAGATGAATTTGCTAATATGGATATAAACTCGGCTCCTGGTATTATAACTGCTGGCTGGGATATATACAATAAGCAATATGTTTTATCAACACAGCAAAACCCTATATTTTCAAACCCAACCTACAATACTTTATCTTTCGATGAAAGCGTTTTAGGTTTTACTAGTTTCTTTACGTATAAGCCTGACCAATTATTTAGTTTGAGGAATGGTTTTTATAGTTTAAAAAATGGTAAAATTTGGAAACATTATCAAGAAACAAATAACGAATCGCTACCAATAAAAAGAGGTAGTTTCTATGGGAATAATGATTACGACTCTACAAAAACATCAATAACTTTTATATTCAATCCTAGTGTTAGTTTGTCTAAGGTATTTAAAACAATAAATTACGAAGGTAGTAATGGTTGGAAAGTTGACAGTTTTGAATCAGATCCTACAGGTAAAACATTGCAAGGTGGAAATTACATATTTACAAGTGATAAAGCAAACCCTATATACAGTTACAGTGAAGGTGTTTATGTAGATGGTGGTGTAACTTACAGAGTTGGTTTTGATAGAAAAGAAAATAAGTATCACGCGGTTATAGTAAACAACAGTATACCTACAGGGGGAGAAATTTTATGGGGCAATAGTATGTCAGGTATAAAAGGCTACTTTGCTACAGTTACATTATCAACAGATCAAACTACTAATTTAGGAGGTTTAAAAGAACTATTTGCGGTTTCATCTAACTACATTGAATCATCATATTAAATATGAGCAATAAACTAGAAACAATAAAGTATAACAAATTAGCTAGAGCAGAAGATTTTAGAAACAAAATAACAAGCTTAGAGAATACTATGCTTTTATCCAGTGACAAAAACATCGTAAAAGGTAACTCAGAATCATTCCCTTTAACTCATTCGTTTTCAGAGGGGGTTTATATTAGAGAAATGTCGATGCTTAAAGACGGTGTTGTTATAGGTAAGATACATAATAAAAGCCATACTTGGTTTTTAATGAAGGGTAAAATAAAAGTAGCAACAGAAGAAGAGGTAGTAACGTACTCTGCTCCTACGTACGTAAACGCTAAAGCCGGCGCTAAAAGGATTATAATAGCTATGGAAGATTCCGTTTTCGTTAACGTGCATCCAAACCCTGGCAATATAACGGACATTAAAAAATTAGAGGATATGCTCACTTGCAAAAGCTACGAAGCGTATGAGCAGTATAAATTAAAAAAAATATAGATTATGAGCATGGTAACCGCAGGTCTGATAACAGGTGGCTTAAATATTGTTAGTGGGCTTTTCGGAGCTGCTAGCGCTAACAGAAGAGCAAAAGCTGCTGCAAACGAAAAAAGAGATTTAGTTAAAAAACTAGAATCACTTGAAAACAGTAGGCAAGAGATAATAAATCCATACTCTAATGTAAGCGACACTTCCTCTATGATTACAAACCCTTTTGCTAATTTGGGAGTAGCTACTCAAGCAGCAGAAATGCAAGCTGAAGAAGCTGATATAGCCTTAGCTAACACGTTAGACGCTATTAGATCTACAGGGGCAAGCGCTGGTGGAGCAACAGCTTTAGCTCAAGCGGCTTTGCAATCAAAGAAAGGTATTTCAGCAAGTATAGAAATGCAAGAAGCTCAAAACGAAAAACTAAGAGCACAAGGACAACAAGCTTTAGAACAAGTGAAAATGGGTGAAGCTATTAGACTACAACAAGCAGATGTAGCTGGTCAACAGTTTCAATTTGGAGTTAGAGAAAATAGACAAGTGGAACAGCTAGACAGGGTATCGTCTCAAATAGCAGGGTCAGAAGCTAGACAAACACAAGCTCAGTCAGATGTAACAGGAGCAATAACCGGAGCTATAGGAGGTGTGACCAGCGTTGTTGGGAACATGTACTCAGCAGGAGCTTTTAGTTCTAACACCCAAAGACCAGTTGCTAGAACATTAGGATTAAATGCACTTGGTGTACAAAACGTAATATAATTATAAAATGAGTTATAGAAATCCACAACAAGTAGTAGATACACAATCTGCTCAACATATAGCTAACCTACAACAGACTGTTTCTGGTGCATTTTCTAATGTGGCTAGTAGATATGCTGAGGAAAATAAAAATAAACAAAAGCAGTTTAAAGAAAGACAGCTTAAGAACGAACAAATAATAAAGAATAGTCAATCTGAAGAAGATTCAATAAGGTATAATTATCAAAAGTATAGAGCTGACAATCCAGCTTTAAATTTACCCGAAGTTTTACCTGCTTTTATCGATGAATATAGTGATATAAAAAACTCACTAGATTTAGGTACAATTACAGATCCTAAAGAGCAGTCTAGATTGAGAGATAGGTTAGCTAAACTAAGGACTTTACCAGAACAAATTGTTAATGGTATAAAAGCTTTTTCTGAATTTGAGTTAACACGTAAGGATGCTTTTGGTAAATTAAATAAACAAGGAGGTATTGATGTTACTTTAACTGATCCGAAACTACTTGAAGATGTTAATATATTTATGAATAACTCTCCTGGAACAAGAAAAATAGATATAAGTGAGGATTATAATGGTAACATAAATGTAGACTACTTAATACATTCAACTGATGAAAAAGGAAATTCTATTGGAGAAGCTAGAAGATACCCGCAAGCGTATCTTAAAGATCTAATAGCAGGAAAAGTAGAAGGAGCTATAGTTACAGTGCCAGACAAAACAAAATCTTTAGAAAGCGCCAACGAGATGCTTATGACTAAAGAACCAATTACAGATAAAAAAATATACAAAAAAGACTTTTTAACTAGAAAAACAGTAGATAGAGGAGCATATGTAGAGTTGGTTGAGGTTATTGATATCAATAAAGTTAAAGAGCAAGTTTACACTTCTTTAAATTCTGATATACAATCAATGAAACCAATTGAGCTGGCATCGTATTATAATAATATATTAAACCCTAATGGAGAAAAAATTAGCACAGATGACTTTATAGATAAAGAAAAAGGTGATAAACTAAAAAAAGATATAGCGGCTTTATATGTTGACGAGTACGTTAAGAGATTTAATGGATACGAGGTGTCTATAAGTAAAACAACTAAAGAAAAGCAAACAACTGAAAAAATAGACAAAGATTTTGTTGCTAAAGATCAAGTGAAAGAAGACGCAATTGCCACTTATGAAGAATACAAAAAAGACCCAGTAGGCACCTATGAGTTTTTAACTGGAGTAACTCCTAAATATAACAGAGGTAAAAATGTTATAACAATAGATGTACCTGGTGAAACAGAAGAGGAAAACGAAGAGATTAGATATGACATGAATATAGCTTCGCAAAGGAATAGATTTTATAAAAAGCTACTAGATTACACTAGCAACGCTAAAGGAACCTCAGAATACGCTAGATCTTTTAGAAGTAACTTTGAGGCAACTTTAAAGAAAGGTACTTCAAAAAAACTAGGTGATGATTTTCAATAATTACACGCCGCTGTAAACCCAGATAAACAACTTAAACATATTTATTATAATGTTCGAATTTAACGGAAAACAATACTCACTAGATCAACTACAAGCTATAGCTAATGAAAAAGGTTATACGTTTGAAGAATTACTTTCAAAAAACCCTACTATAAAAGAAATAAAACAAGAATCACCAGTTGGTGGTTTTTTTGGTGAAGAAGTAAAGACAAACGCTGTTGTGGGACCGGTTGCAAATGCAACAGCGAAACAAGGAGTAGCAACAGATACGGTTTTAGGTTCGGGAAACACTTCTTCGGCATTACAAGATTCTGATACTGAACTTAAAAAACCAACTTTAGATCAATTTGAGAAAATGTCTCTTGATCAAAAAAGAAAATTAAATTTCAGTGATAGACAAAGATTAACAGCCGAAAGAGATTTAAAAGCTAAAAACAGCAGGCAGTTAGATAAAACCAAAGAAGCTTCAGTAAAAAAAATAAGCACTGATCAAGCTTTGTTTAATTTTGAACAAAGAACTGGTCAAAAGGCTAGCTCTATAATGGACTTAACAGATAGCGATTACGGTGCTCCGCCTCAGTTGCAGAAATTTAAACCAGTAGATAAATTAGAAACATATAAAAGAAATAGAAATAGATTAAACGAGCTTCAACTAGAAAAAGATAAGTTAAGAAAAAAAGCTGAAGTTACTTCTTACGAGACTATGGATCCAATGGAAAGCGTAAATTACGTTAAGAAAACCATGAAAGATTTTGATGAAACCGTAGCCAACGAGGTAAAAGTAATGAATCTTAATCCTGACTTTAAACTAAGAAACGATGCTATTATTCAGTTATCTAGAAACTCAAATAACAATAGAGCGACTGGCGACGTTGCTTCTGACCTATCTAGTGAGGCTGGTGTTTTGAATTTATTCAAAGGAAAAAGTTACTATAAGAACCTAGAGTCAACAGAGACAATAAAATTAAACGACGAGGTTGAAGATGCAGTAATTAATAATTTAGACGAAAGGTCTTTACAGAAACTAGCAGGCGGTTTTTACACTTTACAAGAAAAAGAAAACTTGATTAATAACGTAAAAATACCTTTAATTAAAGAAAAAGAAAAAGAGATTTCTACTGCAGTTGAAAAACTAACTATAGAAACTGAGAGTAAAATGTATAATTATTCTAAAGAAATAAATAACATAAATGCATTAATAAAAGACGTAGTAAGTGGTAAACAAAAAGACGAGCAGGGTAGGTATATTTTAAACGAAGAAGACTCTAGCGCCTATAATATTTTAGTTAGTAAATACGAAAACACAAATAGCAAGATAAGGTCCACTGCAGAAAACTATGATTACTTCAAGAAAGACGCTGCTAACAAATTTAATTCATATCAAGGTGAACTAGGTGTTGACCTAGCTAAGCAGACTATGAATAACAACTTTAAACTAAGTAGCGACGCTGATAGTTTTAGAGAAAAATACGCAGGTGATGGTTTTTGGAACGCTACGAAAGACATAGTTGGTGGTGATTTAGTACAAGGCTTGTATCAAACTGTTAAAAAAGCAACAGTAGGGTCAGGTTCTTGGGTTTTATCTAGTTTCGGTGATATGTTTCAAGACCAAGATAATTACTCTAGTTTTGACGCTTTTAGAGACATTGTTGGTAACTGGACAAACAACACTATGGTACCTCAATCAACTGATGAAAAATTTAGTATAACAAAAGAAGAAGGTGGTTTTAAAGGTTTTGAAGCCAGAAACTACGCTAAACTAGGTGTTAGTATGGTTCCTTTTACTGGTTATCTAATATCTGAAGTTAGAAAAGGTAATTACACTGGTTTAAAAGACGCTTTAGGTAAAACATATATAAATCTAGGAGCTAAAGGAAAAGTGCTTCCACAGGCTTCACAAAAACTTAAAGATAATATAATAATGGTTGATGCTACTTTCAGGGCCACCATAATAGATAATCAAAAACAAGCAGAACTACTAGGTTTAAACGGGTTGCAAGCTACGGCTTACGCTACAGCTATATCAAGCACTGAGGCTTTAGTACAAAGTATAATGCCAGATGCTCAATTTCTAAAAGGAGTTGGAGGTAAAACAATAAAAGAAGCTTTTGCTGGCACGTTAAAAACCGCCGCAAACAAAGAAGGCGTTAAGTCTGCTGTTAAAGAATTTAGTACTGGAATTTTAAAAGAATACGCGGAAGAAGAGATAACTTTGGGTGCTAACATTCTTACAGACGCTTCTTTTGGTTTAGCACTACCTAAAGCTAGTGAGTTTTTAAATCAACAAATAGAATTGACAATGGGTACTTTAATGCTTAGTGGTTCTATGGGTACGGTTGGAGCAAAAAATACGTTTAGTAACCAAAAAAAATTAATATACAATCAAATATCAGAAAACATAAATGGTCTAGAACTTCACTTGATGACCATGTACAAATACACGAAAGACAGCGAATCTAAAGAAAAGATAAACGACGCTATAGTGTTTTCTAGAGATATTAAAAAAGCTATAGAATCTTCTCCAGAAAACGTTACATCTGAACAGATAGACTTGTTAGTTGAAAAAAGCAAATTAATACAAGAAAAAGAAAAAACAGATCCAGCTTTTTATAGCGAAATTGATGAAAAAATAAATAAAATAGATAAAGACATAAAGCAGGGAGGTGTAAAAAGAGATATTTTATCTAAAATAGAAAAAGACATTGAAAACGTACAAAAAAATGCCGCTAAAATTGGTGTTAATATAGGTGAAGTTATAGCGCTTGAAGATGATGTTAATGAAAGCTCTGCTGATAAAATGAAAAAAATACTCTTAGACTCTGGTTTAAGCGAAGAACGATCTGAAGAAAGTAAAGGCAACCTAGGTGTTTTTATTACTAACAAAGAAGGTAAGGAGATTTTAGTTATAAATAAAACCGTTGCTATAAAAGAAAGCGTTGTTACAACAGGTCAACACGAGTTTTTACATAAATTACTAAGATATAACTTTGCTGAAGATTCTAAGTCTTTAAATGAAGGTGTTGAATTACTTAAAAATGTAATACAATCTTTACCAGAAAGCCAAGGTGTAGAATTTAAAGATAGACTATCTTCTTACGAAAAAGACTACGAAGACAAAAAAATAACTAAAGATAATTTTTACGAAGAATATATAACTTTATTTTCAGAAGCTCTATCTCGTGAAGATGTAAAACCTGATAAATCTACCTACACTAAGATAAAAGATTATTTTAGAAGACAATTTCAAGACGTCGGATTAATTAAAATTAAGTTCAATGAAAGCGAAAACTCTGTCGTTAATTTCATAGAAGATTATAATAAAGCTTTTCAAAAAGGAAAAATTGGAAAAGAATTTGTTATTAAGAAAAGTGCAAATGTAGATGAAAAAATAGCAAAACAAACTATATCAGAGAGTAAAAGTATTGCTGATATTGAAACTAAAATAGAGGATCTTACAGATCGATACTACAACGGCGAGATGGACGACATCGAGTACGAGCAAGAATTAGGTAACTTAGAATCTAAATTAGAAGCTGCTAAAAGAGCGCCTATTGAAGAGAAAGTTGTTTCTAAGCCAAGTACATTAGATAACAAAAACAACACAGAAGAGGTTATTAAAAAAGCCTCTGAAAAAGTATTTAAAGAAACAGAAGTATCAGATAAAAACAAGGACATATCTAAAAAAAATGAAGATATTTCTAACGAAATACTAGAGTTAAAAGCTAATAGCGTTTCTGACATAAAAGACCCTGAGAAGCGTAAAGCTATAGTCAACAGGCTAGGTGAAAACAATCTAGGTGCTGTAACTAATCTAGCTAAAAAAGCGGCAGCTGTAGGAAAAGACTTAGCTATAGATAGTGGTCTTAAGGTTGGTTATGATGAATTCTTTTCTGGATTCAGTGAAGAGTTATCTGCTCTTATTAACACGTATAAAGTGTTAGTAGACGGTAAGAAAGTTCCTTTCGGTGCTTACATGAAGAAAAACTTAAGCTTAAGATACGGGCAAATACTAGACAAAGCCTTAAAAGGTAAAATACAAAACACACAAAGCCTAGACTTAGAGGCTGGATCAGTAGGGTCAACTAGAGAACTAGCGGATGAAGGATCTAGAGATTTCGACGCCTACACTAGCGCTGAAAGAGGTTTACCAGCTGGTGAACTAATTGACGTAACTACTTTTAATAACGTAAAAGACAAGATAGGTACAATAAAAGACATAGTAAAAACAGAGAATATAGACATAGCTAATTTAACTTACAAAAAAGTTGTTGATCAATATGCTGGACCAGTTGGAGCAGCTATCTTAGGAGTGTATAGCACTGATCCTAACAACGCTTTTGATGTAGACATGAACAAGAAGTTAGCTGAGAGAATAGATGGCACTAGAACGCTTAACTACGGTAAAGACACCGGAGGTGAAGCAGAGGTTAGAGCTATGCAAAAACTGTTTTTAAACTATAACGACGCTGTTAAATTCATAAAAACTATACCTGAGTTTAATATAGCTCCGTTTGAGACAACAGTGGATAAACAGGGGAAATCTATAGATTTAACTACAGACGCTAAAGGTTACAGTGTAGGGACTTCAAGTGTTTTATTGAACCAATTATACGACGTGTACGTTGATCCTAAGTCTAAAAGCAGCGACAAAGACGTTAAAAATAGAGCTATAACTTCTCCATCTGGTAGAGGTAAAGGTAAAACTTCTCAAGTAGCTAAAGTATATAGATTAAAGGACAAATATAGAGGTAGAGTATCTAAAGAAGCAGTAAAAGAATTACAGAAAACAATAGGTATTACAGAAGCTGGTGAGGCTTTTATACCAATGAAAGGTGTTAACAGAACTAAATTTGGTACGGCTTTACAGGGTTTAACCAAGATATATGCCGCGAACGTAGCTAACACTATAATTAGAAAAGATATTGTAGAAAAAGGTATCACATCTGATAAAAAACCTACAGAAAAAGTATTAGCTGATATTGGCGGGGGTAAATCCAGGGTAATGTTTAGCAAGAACGCTAAAAAGTCCTACGAAACTAGCTTAGCTAAGAATAGACCCTCAATGAAAGACGCTGCTGGACAAGTAGATAAACTGTTTTTATGGGTGGATAATTTAAACGTACCTAAAAATAAAAAAAGTAAATTTGAAAAGCTAGCTTTTTACTATATGAACAATGGTTTTGTAATACTTCCAGAAGATGGCTACAAAGTGATACAAGCTGAAAGAATATCTTCTATAAAGAAAATAGACCCATATAGCTATAAAAACCCTAACGAAATACTAGAACAGTTCTCAGGTGAGATTAAGCCAATGAAAATTAACCCTGATGAAGTAAATTCATTTAGCAATAAAAAAGTATTAGAAAATGGTTTAGTTGTTTACGATGTTAAGGACGACAAGCAAGGTCAGCTTGATGTTAGAGCTGCTGTAGATAGTACTTGGGGTGTAAAGTCTAACCCTTGGTGCTTAATAGCTAGAACTATAAAAAGTAAAGACAGTTTAAACCAAAAGATTCTTGATTTATGGGGAGAACAAGGTGTTGGTTGGTATGATTTTGAAGATTTTAGTTCTATTAAAGAAGCTCGTAAAGCTGCTAGTAAATACGAAAAAAGTGGTGAGTACGAAAAAATAACAGTAACTTCTGAGGTAGAGTACGACGAGTCCAGTAAGCAGTTTATTTCTTTAGATTCTTTGAATAAAGAAAAAGCTAAACTAAAAGAACTAGGATTCATGTTTAAGCCAGTTGTAGAACTACCAGGACTTCAAACAAAGCTTGGTAAAGTTTACATACTAACTTATTACAAGGAGGAAAGCGGAACTGTTGTAATGCGAAGAGATTTCAACAAAAGTAAAAAACACCCTATTAAAAATGTTTTCTTTAAAGAGAAAGAGACTGAAGCTAAATCTATTTTAAGTAATCTAAATGAATTAGATAATTCATTTAGATTGTTTGAAAGTTATAACTCTGATGGTAATGGCTATAAAATAGCTTTTACACCAAACAATAAGCTAGTATCTCTTAGAGACGGAAACGATAAGTTTTGGTGGGACCGTATGGATGCCGCGTTCAAAAACACAGATGAGTTAATTGAAGCTAACTATACAGATAAAAAAGGTGATATAAAATTCAGCAAGAATCTTGAAGTTAGGTTTTCTAAAGCGTTTGACAAGTCAGATGTGAAAATTCTTACTAATACAGTAAATAACCAACTACTAAGTGATGAAACCAAAGAAGCATTATCTAGTGTCATCGAAGAAGGAAATAGCAATATAATAGATGTTTTAAAAGCAATAGATCAAATAGCTAAAGTAGAGATTACAGAAAAAGACCGTAGAGAATTTCAAGCAGAAAGTGTAAACAACCTAGTGTCTTCTTATAGACCTAGTGATCAATCTATAATACTAAAAGCGTTTAGTAATTATAGAGATACATATATTAAAGAGTATGAGCGGTTTGGACTTAGTGTAGTTTATTCAGACTTGAAATCTAATTTAAGTAAAACAAATAGCAGTGACGAAAATAGAGCGGAATTAATAAAAGAATTTCTATACTTTGCTTCTAGATCAGCTAAGTCAAGTAAGTTAGAGAAAGTTCCTAGTAATTATGATTTCTTTAATAAGTATATAAAACCTATAAAAATAGCTGTAGATTTAGGTTTTAAAGTAAAAAGAGAAGATGGTAAGTCATTTATTTACTATAAAGACGAATTGCTAAGAGGCATGTTGGATATTACTAACGAGATTAAAAAAACTGGTTTCACTCCAGCTACTGTTATTGAAATTGAGGCTCAAGCAGCGGCATCTGTTAATTACATTATTAAAGCTATATCAGACCAAAATGGTGATATTAATAAAATAAAATCAGTTATAGCTTTTCTTTCTTTAGATCAAAGAGGTCCAATACGTAAGCTTTCTAAACCTGGAGCGCAAATGCAAGGCGTAAAACCTAAAGACATGTATTTAGAACACGCTACAACAGTTCTAAAGATTAAAAAACAACTACTAGAGTTTGGCGAAAAAGGCAATGAAGCTTCTTTGAGAAGTTATTTGAAAGGAGTTTATGTTAACCTTATATCTAAAGAACTAAACAGCGTTCTCTCTAAGAGTAATCTACAAGAGGCAGATGCTTCAAGATACTCTAACACAGAAGCTCAGTCGATAATTAGCAAAGCTATTAAAGAAAATAAAATACTTCAAATAGCTCCTGTCAACACGGGTTTAGGAAAATATAACGAAGAAGTTAATAGCGACGCGCGATTCAGTAAAAACTTAAGTAGAGAATTTAACAAGATAATAGAAAATAAAACCGGCATACTAGCTACGGAGACAATATCTGAAGTAAAAGCTAAAATGATAGCAGATAGCCAACGTCGTTTCAATATATTTATACCACCATCGGCTGAAGATTTTGTTGGGCTATTGTACTACACACTAGGTAAAGGTAAAATTGGTGATCAGCAGATGCAGTTTTACAAAAGAACATTACTAGACCCATATGCTAGAGCGAATCAAGCCATATCAAGAGATAGGAATGCCTTTGGTAGAAGATTTAAAGAGATAAAAAAAGAATTCAAAGTTACACCGAAAGACCTTAAAGAAAAAACTCCAGATGGACTATTTACTAGAGAGCAAGCTGCTCGTGTTTGGATATGGAATAGCATAGGGATAGAAGCTCCAGGTTTAAGTAAAACAGATATTAGTGAATTGGTTAAATACGTCGATGCTGACGCAAATTTATCTGAATTCGCTGCTCAAGTAATGAGGTTGAACCCAGGTAAAAAATATCTTTCACCTAGTGACACGTGGATAACAGGTAACATAACAACTGATCTACTAGAGGTGTTAAACACAACTAGAAGAAAAATGCATTTAGAGCAATGGCAAAAAAACGTTGATGCTATTTTCTCAGTAGAAAACCTAAACAAGTTAGAAGCTTCTTATGGGACACAGTACCGTAAAGCAATGGAAAACACGTTAAGGAGAATGAAAACCGGTAAGAACAGAGATTACGGTACCGATACTCTAACAGGTAGAGTTACAGACTGGGTAAATGGCTCTGTTGGCGCTATAATGTTCTTAAATACTAGATCAGCAGTTTTACAAACAATATCTGCTATAAACTTTATAAACTTTACAGATAATAACGTTTTAGCCGCTGGTAAAGCTCTAGCTAATCAAAAGCAGTACTGGAGTGATTTTTCAACTCTTTTTAAATCTGAATACTTGATTGACAGGAGAGATGGTTTGAAAGTAAATGTAAACGAAGCTGATATAGCGGATATAGCTAAAGAAAAAGGCGCTAGAGGAGCTTTAAACTATTTGTTAAAACTAGGCTTTACGCCAACGCAGGTAGCTGATAGCTTTGCTATTGCATCAGGTGGTTCTACTTTCTATAGAAACAGAATTAATTCTTTAATTAAAAAAGGAATGGATCCATTAGCAGCAGAAAAACTAGCTATGAGGGATTTTATAGAGACAGCTGAAGAATCTCAACAATCTAGTAGACCAGATAAAATAAGTCAACAACAAGCAGGTCCTTTAGGGCGTATTATACTAGCTTTTGCTAACACACCAGCCCAGTATGCTAGACTTATTAAAAAAGCCGCTAGCGATCTTAAAAACGGCAGAGGAGACGCTAAGTCTAACATATCTAAGATACTTTACTATGGGGTTGTTCAAAATATTATATTTACAACGCTGCAACAGGCTGTTTTTGCTATGACATTTGGAGACGAAGAAGAGGAAGACAAGAAAACAGTGGATGTAGTTAATAGTATGATAGACGGTATAGCTAGAGGTACGGGTATCGGTGGAGCTATATTTTCAGTTGTTAAAAACACAGCTTTAAAGCTATATAGAGACAGTGAAAAGAAAAACCCTAAATATGAAGATGGTTTTTTAGAGTTATTAAAGATAGCACCTCCAATATCTTCTAAGATTCAAAAGTTTAGAGCAGCTGGTAGAACAATGTCTTGGGAGATGGATGAAATTAAAGAACAAGGAGTTAGCTTATCTAGCCCAGCTGTTAAAGCAGGTGGTAAAGTTGTATCTGCTGCTTTTAATTTTCCATCAGATAGAATTATACAAAAAGTAGAAAACCTAGTTGACGCATCTAATAGCGAGATAGAGACGTATAAGAGATTAGCTTTAATAGGTGGTTGGTCAGCTTGGGAATTAGATATAAAAAAAGAAGAGGAAAAAAAGAAGAAAAAAACAAAAAATAACTTAAACTTAAAAACTAAGATAGAAAGATAGATATGAGGAAACCAGGACCAGAGGATAGATCATTTTGGGATAACGAGGCTAGATTAAAAGCTGTAGGTAAAGGTATGAACAGTCCTTTAAACTTAAAAGACGCTTGTTATTACAAAGTAAAGAAACAATACGATGTTTTTCCATCCGCATACGCTAGTGGTGCAATAGCTAAATGTAGAAAAAATAAAAGTAGCAAATAATGTATAACTCACCATTAAATAAAGTTCGTAAAACCGAGAAAGGGGCATCGTTAAAAAGATGGTTTGCAGAAGAGTGGAAAGATGAAAAAGGAAATACTTGTGGATCATCTGATAGAAAAGGAACTAAAGTATGTAGACCATCTAAAAGAGTCACTAAAGACTCTCCAAAGTCATGGAATGAAATGACTTCTTTAGAAAAAAGTAAAGTTGTTAGCGCTAAAAAGAAGGTTGGAATGGGTAAAAGAAGATCTTCAAGTAGCAACGTAAGTTAAGGGATAAATTAAATAGGCGTACCATACCTAAAATTCCTAAAAAAAAGAGGATCTCGATTGAGGTCCTCTTTTTTAATTAGAAAAGTGTATAGCATAGCTCTTAGCCATCACAACTTATACAATCCTCGCTCATAGCAGCAGCTGCGATATCGCCACGTAAAACGCTTTCTGTTCTAGTGTAATATAAAGTTTTAACACCTTTTTTCCAGGCTTCCATGTGAACTTTGTTGATCCATTTTGGCGTAGCTTCACTAGGAAAAGCAAGGTTTAAACTAACGGATTGATCAATATACTGTTGGCGTATTCCAGCTTGATTAACTAATTCCAATTGGTTAATCTCTTTGAAAGTTCGATACACTTCTTTAGCGGGGATAGAATGCATACCCACAGTAACATCGTCAAGCTCCATAATATCCTCAACAGAGCCTCCGTCAGCCAGTATTTTATTCCAGATTTTTTCATTGTTTATTTTGTGTTTTTTTAATAATTTAACTAATGTAGGGTTTTTACGTATAAAAGTTCCTTTTGCTGACTGTTCGGTAAAAACATTCGCGGCCCAAGGTTCTACTCCTGGTGAAACATTCCCGCTAAGCTTACTATTACTAACGGTAGGAGCAATAGCGCGAAGATGAGTATTACGCATACCTGTACCAACACACCAAAGAGGTTCACCATATATCTCGGCAAGAGCCATTGAAGCGCGTTCGCTTTCGATTTTAATTTGCGAAAAAATCTTCCTAGTTTCAAACTGAGCCAGTAAACCTTCAAAGGGAATTCCTTTTTCTTGGAGATACGTGTGCCATCCAAGAACTCCCAATCCCAATGCTCTCCCTTTCTGGGCGGAACGAATCGAATTCTCGAAGCCTCGTAACCCTTTGGCTCGTTGAATAAATTCTTCCATAACTCCATCAAGAAAGTAGATAGAGTCATATATAAGGTTAGTGTCTTTCCATTCTTCATATTTTGCTAAATTTAATGATGATAAACAACAAACAAAGCTGTGATTTTCATCGGTGTGTAATGTGATTTCAGAACATATGTTAGTCATATGAACTTTTAATCCGTTGTGTTTATATGCTTGAGGATTCGCTTTGTTAACGTTTCCCTTAAACATAATGTATGGTTCACCAGTTGCTTTTCTTTTTCTAAGAAGTTTGCTCCATCTAGTTCTTGCCTCTGCGTCACCGGATTCCAGTCTACGCATAAACTTATCTCCAACAACAGCGCATTGGTGAAGATTAAGCGACTGTCTATTGACATCTCCCTTAGGTTCTCTGATTTCAAGCCAGTCTTCGAAATCGTCATGCTCGATATTAATATTAATCGAAGCAGCTCCTCGTCTAACTGATCCTTGATTAGTGGCCAAGATAGTTGAATCGTAGATTTTACAAAATGGTACGACTCCATCTGATGTTCCATTGCCTGTTATTTTAGTTCCAGCGGCTCTAATTTGATTTATACCGATACCAACTCCACCGCCGTGTTTAGCGAGTAGCATCATCTCTAGATTTTTAGTTCCGATATCTTGTATCGAATCAGCAACGTCAATACCAAAACAACTAATAGGTAAGCCGCGATCAGTCCCAGTGTTTGAGAGTACAGGACTAGCAAGGCACAACCAACCATTCCAGATATAATCGAAAAACTTATTAGCCATTTCAGGTTTATATAATCTTTTAGCAACCGCTTCAGCGACTCTACGGTATGCTTCTTTGGGCGTTTCTCCGTTATGTAGATATCCCCCGGATATTGTCTTCTTGTATACGTCGTTATCACCCCACGTTGGAAAATCTTCTCCCTTGATCCAGTTCGGGTCCCATCCTGATTTATTCTTGATTTCATTTCCAGTCATTATTTATTTTTTGTATTTCATTCATTATTTCCTTATCTACCTCTAAGTCTAAAGACTCATCTCTATTTAATATCCACATATCTCCTTCCCACCTTAATAAACCAGGCGTAAAATCATTAGTGTCCATATTATATTTCTAGCTTTTTGTTTTCAACTTCATCAATCTCTTTAGCTTTATTTGTGATAGCTTTTATAGCTTTATCATAACCAGGCATTAACTTAACAGTTTCAAGCGTACCTACAGCTAAATCTCTAAGATGTGAGTTTTCATTTAATAATCTCTGCACTACAGCTATTAGTGCTTGTGTTTTTTTATCTTGTAGATCAGATCTACTTTGTTTTAATTTAGTCATTTATTATTAATTTAAGTGTTTATATATTTCTTCATTCGAGACGGGTCTGACATTATATTTACCATATATTATCGTAGTCTTCATTTTCCCCAGCTTTTGAATAATCTGTCGACCTAATAGCGAAAAAATCAGTATGAGTGACCCCCCCGGTAAGATGATAGAACCAATTAAGATTATTTGCTGCTTTAACGTCATAAGCGAAATAGTTTCCAAGGTCGACATAACCCAATTCCACAAGTTTTTCATTTGTTCTCTTCTTTATAAAGTGTTTAAGGTCGTTTGATGAGATACCTTCTATGTCACCCATTTCAAACATTTTGTCAATATAATTTGTTTCTAGTTTTACCATTGCCTCTGCAGATGTTATAATATCCTCTCTACAAAGATTTAGTAATTGATTATCTTCTTCACACATATGTCTAAACAATTGACAACCCATTTTACTATGAAGAGATTCATCTCTCACAGACCATTTCATCTGTTGTCCGATACCCTTAAGTAAATTACGCAACTGAAAAGAATACAGAACTGCAAAAGCGGAATAGAGAGATACGCCCTCAGCGAAGGCTGAAAAGACAGCCAAAGATTTAGCGATACCAGTGCGGCTTGTACCACTATATGCAACCAGGTTATTAAACCTTTCAGCAGTTGCTGGTTCGTGTAAAAAAGCCTCATAGTCTTCTAATTTTAATGTTTCGTTTAAATAACTGTAAGCTACCGCGTGGACTGTTTCTTGTGATCCAAACATCATAGCCATTTGTTGTATCTCGTGTTTAGGGAACCAACTAACAACTTTCTGGGTCCAGTAATCCGACACTGCACATTCTGTTTGAGCAAAGCCAAGAAGTATATTCCCAACTAAGTTTTTTTCTTTTTCATCTAGCTTTTCATTCCAGTCTTTGATATCGCTTTGCATTGATATCTCTGTGTGTAACCAAAAAGCCTGAGCTTGTTTAAGCCAACCTTCAGTGTAATACTCTGGGTGCTCAAAGGGTTTGTAAGCAACTCGTGGTGTAAATAATGACATATTTTATTTATTTATTTTATTAGTGATTTTGTACTTACCAACCAATTCTTGGTAATCTATTTTCTCTCCTGTGCAACTATTAAATATTATTATAACCTCGTTTTTAAAGAAGTTTGTTAGAAACTCTTCAAAAGCTACTCTCTCATCAAATAATCCCATATGTTATCTATATTGTTTATACCATTTTAAACCTAATTTTATGGATATGAAAATCCATAGTATTATAATTGTTATTTCTATCATTTAGCTTATTAAAAGTTATACTTTGTAGCAACATAGTGATGTTTAAAGTCACTATGTTACTATGAAAGGTAACTATTTATTCTATTAAGTATGTTACTGTTTGTAATTCATTTTCCCATGCGGATATATAAGCTAACATATCTCCTTTTGTAGTAGATTTGCTAACGTTTTTCATATCACTAAGTACATTACCTACGTACATTTTAGCGAGCTCCACTTTAGATTCGTATTCTTCAGGGGTCATTTATAAATGGTTAAAGCAATATCAAAGAACGGTATGTATAGCACATGGATAGTGTAGTCATGCTCGGGATAACTTCTAATACCAATACACACCCCTGGGTATGAGCCTACCTCAATTGACCAAGCTACTTCATTTTGTTCGTTTTCTTCGTTTTCTTCTATAAACATTGTATTCCGTATTTATCTTGTTGTTTAACTAATTCCTTGTATTTTACTATACCCTTTGTTTCCCAGCTCCATTTTATGAACCTCTCTATTTGTCGCTCAGCATATTTTTGCTCAGCTAACCTTTTCTTTTCAAAAGGATTAATCTTACGGTCTCGTTGCATTCAGCTTGACTTTGTGGTTTATATAAGGTTACACCAGGAAACTCATTAACTATTAATAGTTTAAACAACTTCCATCTCATAGGAAAGCTATCATTAGCTCTTCCTTTTGTTTCAATTATAAAGTCCTCACCAATAAAATCTGGCGTATACTTAATAGGTAGTATTCTTTTACCTCCTCTATTAATGTAATCACCTTTTCCATTAGCTTGTCTTTCGTACACTTCGTTCTCGAAATGAAACCCACTAAGCAGAACAAAAGTTTCTCCTTCGTATTTAGACTTTATTTTAGCCTCTTTTAAAGCCATGTACATATGCTTTTCAAGACCCGAAGCAAAGTCGATACCATCAAATGATACCTTCTTTGCTCTAACTGGACCTTTTTTAGCGCTACCTCTTTTATAAGGCTTCTGCATCTTTATTTTTTTTATCGTGACAACCACGGGGCTTCTTAACGTAGTGCTCCCCGTTGTTACCATTTTGAGCTATTATATTTATACGTTTAAGTTCTATGTCTTCAGATAAATCAGACAACTCTTCTTTAGCTGCTTGAAGATAAAGTATTGCGTCCATTAACTCTTCTTGCACATCGTTTAGATACCCAAATAGGTTTTTATGACCACCGGTTCTTTCGCTATCTAACGTTCTACCGTATTTAGCAAAGCCCACGTTGGATCTTTCTACAAACTTATTAACTACCCGTCTAACGACTGGATCTCTAAATTCTATTTTCTCTATACTCATTTTATAATGTTTGTTTTACAAATGTTCCGTTAATCATCTCGCCTTTTCTACCTTTAATAACGTCATAAGCACTTGTGACGCAGTCTTCTATTCTTAGATTTTCTAAAGCAGCTAAGTTTGTTAAAACAACAACAATATCACCAATAGCATCTATAATCTCTGCTTTATCATTCTTAAGCAAAGCCTCAGCTAGTTCGCCAGCTTCTTCCATTAGTTTTAGATATTGAGTTTTTGAATCACCTTTAGCGTATATACCTTTTTCTTTAGCCCAAGTCCTTATTAAATCATAAACGTTTCTTTCGTTTTCCTCATAGAAAGGTTTTTCACTCTTAAATTCATTGGCCATAGCCTTGTTATACACATATGATCTACCACTGTTGTACATGGAAGTTTTAGCATTAGCTACTATTGATTTAATGTTGTCTTTTGTTATAGTGAATTCACCATGAGCCGTACTCCACTTTAAACCCAAAGCATCTAGTAATCTGCCTTTTAATTTATTAAGTGGAACTGGAAATGTAGTTGTTTGTTCTGTTATGTTAATGTCCATTTTTTTGTTTTTATTGATTAAATTTTTATAAGATTGTCGGTCTACTTTGTAGCCATAAGACTTTTGAAGTTCTATCTCCATAGTTGATATATAATCTATATCGTCGCTAGTAAGTAGAACTTCGTATTCGTCTAAAGCGTAACCTTGTTGCTTCGTAACCCTGTTAATAAGATCACGTGTTACTCCTATTTTTTTACCGAATATGTGATAGATGTTGTACATTTTATTATATTTTATCGTTATACAAATGCAAGTTATGCGCGTGGTGATAATACGTACCAACGTTGAAACCTGTCATCTTAGACATTAAAACCTGTAGACGTGAAAAACAATACTGATCAATACAGAAACCGTACCAGAGGTCATTAGAACGCATATAGACTGACATATTTAGTTTGTTATCTACAACCGTGAACTGAACAGCATAAGTACAAGGCGTGTCGTTAGTGTATTTGTCATGCTCTTTACCATCGTAAATACTAATAGTTGCTTGTCTAGTGCTTGGGTTTTGTCTCAGTTTTTTAGCTACGTAACCTATTTGATCGTTTCTCATCCATTGATATCCATAATTAGAATTAACATCACCAAATTCATCGGCCATACGTTTCCATATAGGAGGTATTTTACCGTATATTTCTCCAAGCTTCTTTATATTAGGATCACCAGATACATACCAGGCCCATTCTGCTTTCGCGTAGTCTATATTGAATTTACGCTCAACGTTATGTATAGCATTATCCATTGGGTTTTCTAATGTAAATCCTACATTGAATAAAGCCTTAGTGTTACTAAAATTAACACCATCAGTAATAATCTTGTCGTGAAAGTACTCATACGCTTCGTTTGCATTTTTAAACTTTGTTTTCATATTTATTAAAATAATATTTATAGTATTCGTACATTTTAGGCCATACACTACCTTTGATATATGTTTTAGGGTCTTTATTACTTACCCCTTTGTTTTTAATAACCATACCCCATCTACCTTCAGATATAGCGAAAGGGCTAATAAGTATATCGTTACGCATACACCACAACCAGGCTTCAGTATCTGTTTTGTTAGGGGTGTAATCACCCATATCAAAAGGACTTTTTCTAGCTGCCATACCTACTCCCAAGGCATTTTATCACCACTTATATCTAGTTGTTGGTGAGGTATAAAACAACCTGAGGCTGGCTCCCATTTAAAATGAGACTCAGCGCCATTTTCGCCTAAGTTTTGAAACTTAACTTTCAAGACTTTAGCTTTAACTGTTTTCTTGTCATAATCCCTGTGAACTAATATACCATGGTAACTAGCATCATACCACTCTCCTCCTCCTTTAATGTTGTACATAGTTGGTTCTTCTATTTTACCGTCTTTGTCTTTATACATTTTAGTTGGATGAGCTACAATAAAGACTAACACATCATACTTTTTAGCAAATATCTCTATCTTAGCTAAGTACTCCATAGTGTACCTATTCACATCGTCAGAACCACCAACGTCTCTAACTTTATTAAATGGATCAATAACTAAACACTTAATACCTTTACGTTTAACAAGCTCAGCTCCTTTACGTAGAACCGAGTCTAATGTGTAACGCTCCATATCTATGTGAAAGAAATTAGAGTTACAATGATCTGCTATTTGATTCCATCGATCACCACCAATATCATCTTTAGTTGGCATACCTTGCCAAACTTTACGCATTAACTTATGAGCGTGTAAATAAGTCGGTTGATTCTCTGGTGAAGCAAACGCCGTTTTCCAGCCGTAATTAGCATTATACCCAACAACCATTTGGTCGACAAAATCACTTTTTCCGGAAGACGGAATACCAGTAACAGTAATGAATTGACCAGTGTAAGTTGAAAATATACTATCAAAATGCTCAAGACCAACTTGAAATCCTGGCTTGAACCCGTTACGAACAAAGTCGGTAATCTCTCCTTCAATATCTCTGAAAGTCGTAACATTCTCCATAGGTACCGGCTTTGCGCTTGATACTCTTTCTGATAACTTTTCTTTTCCATATTTAATTAAGTATTCGTTAGCATCTTTACAGTCTTCAAAGGTAGCTATGTAACAAACTTCAGACCCTAGTCTACGTATTAATTCTGCTTGCAAAGCCTGACCAGCTTCATCTGAGTCGCATGCTAAAATAATTTTATCTTTGCCTTCAAAATAATCAATACAGTTATCTAAGTAATCTAAATTGTTAGAGTTCAACGTAGCTCCATTAGGAACTGATATAACGTTTTTTACACCGGCCTCATGTAAAGCTAATACATCCATCTCGCCTTCAACTATAATACAGTGATCAAAACCAACTATACTATTTATATTGTAAAATACTTTTTCAGCTCCTTTATATAGCTTAAAGTTTTTTCTACCATCACGGTATTTAACATTTACTAATTGATCACCTATTATATAATTAAACTTTATAACGTTCTCTGTCTTCTGAGTCTGTGGCATCCATTCAGGGCCTTCAGAAACATTAAGATCTTTGAGCGTTTGTTCAGATATACCTCTAACATTAAACCAATCAACTACCTTAGAACTAGGAGGCTTAATGGATTTTAAAGCTTCAACATCTGGTCTTATGTAAACTTTTTCAGATTCACCTTTACGCTTGTAAGTATTCAATTGAAAACTTGTATTGCAATTGTGACATGTGCCTAAACCTCTCTGCCAATCGTAAGAAGCACATTGTGCTTTTTGATTTTTAGCTTTTCTATCAGACGAACAGAGGGGACAAACTCCTTGTTTCTTCCCCTCTTCTAATTTGTGAATATTAAATTCATCTATCTGAAAGCCATTAACTTCCGTATGTTCTACTTGCATTATATCTAATTGAATATGATTTGTTAATATTTCAGTGTTTTATATTCATTTGAATATAATTAAAACGGTAGATCATCATCGACAGCGCTTACACTTGCTTGCTGATATTGTCCGTTACCACCATTTTCATCCCTAGGTGCGGTCTGTACGTTTGTACCGTTTGTCCATACGACTTTGATGTTGCCAAGATAAACCTTAGGAGCTTTCGCTTCACGTTCTTCTTTAGATTGTTCCACTGTAACTGGACCTTGATTTCCATAGTTGTCAACTTCATCGTTTATTGTAATTGTGATTGGTAAATACGATCCTTTTTTTCCTTTGTAGATCTTGTCTTTAGGAATGTCGTTTAAGTTAATGTTTGCTTTAATAATACTTGCCATAATTTTACTGTTTTAATTGATTAATTTAATTTAATTTTAATAATATTATCTTTAGTTGATCGTATTTTATTTGTCAAAGTGTTTTATCTATAAAATAAGCTTTAGGATCAAATGATTTGTCTGTGTATTTTTTATAATTTAACACAGCTTGCTCTACTTTTTCCTTGCCTCTAGCTAAAAAAGATGGAGAGCAGTCAAATATACCTAATCTTTTACTTTTTTTACAAAGAACTACAAAAATAAAATCCATTTTAAAATATTCTGAATAGATATATGCTTGTGAGTCGTAATTATACTCTTTAGCTGAACTAGCAAATCTATCTATATCACCAGTTGTTTTAAGATCCACTATGAATCTTTGAGTATTGTTTTTAATGTCAGCTTTTAACTTCCACCAAGCACCTGATAGCTTTATTAATCCAGGAACCTCGTACTCAACATCTACATCTTGAACAAGATCCCTAGCTGTCGGGTTGCTTAACATAATATTAACTAAGTCTCGCAATTCCCTCTCTTCGTTTTTTAATAAACATATTTCCCCGTTTGACTCTTCTTTATATATCTTTGTATTCCTAGATGAAGCTTCTATAATTTTAAAATTAATTACTTTTTCTGGTTCTAAGACTAAGTTATGAAAGAATTGTCCTTTTACTAAGTTTATATGAGGTTCTGTTTTTTTTCCAAAATTCAAAGGATCTTTATCTAAAACCCTTATGTTGGAGTTACTTAAGAACTGCTGTCCAAACTCACCATAGTAGTTCGAGTCGTCTCTAAGCTTTTTTAAAATATCATCTTTCTTTTCATCTGTCATATTATTCTAGAGTTTTTAAGATATCTGGAGATATTTCATACTTGCTTTTAACGTCAGCTATAGAAAACTTACCGCTTTTAATTGCTGCTTTAGCTTTGATTAACGCTTCTCCACTTAATAAAGGTTTTTTAGCAACCACTTTATCATGCGTGTTAGTTGCGTCGCTGTCAGCTGTGTCATCTATTAAAAATAAATTACCAAGAGCATATTTCTTACCATAAGAAGACGCGCTACCAAACTTCTGTGGCGCGTTCATACCTTTTTGGTCCATGTCAACAGCAACTAAAGCTATAGCAGTTATGTATTCTAACCCGTCAGATATCTTCGCATGAGATTCCATTATTAAATTACCGCTGATGTCTTGGATAGTTTCGTTGATAACTACAGTTACGTTGTATTCTATTAAAAAAGGCTTTAGAGCCTCTAGAATGTCTTCAGCTGAACGATAATTGTATTTACCGAAAGAATTATACTTGCTTTTTTTAGCTTTTAAGCTTGATTGAATTTTTGAAAGTTTTTCGTTTATTTTCATACTTATATAATTACATATTTATTGGTTGATTTACGTGTATAGCATAGCTTAATTTACAGATAATCAATCACTTGCGAGTGATCTACGTTATCTATTAATCTTTGTATTGCTTGTCTTTTTAGTTCTGATACGCGAACGTAAGAACTTACTCCTTCAATGTTTAAAGCATCGGCTATATGTTTGGCTGATTTTTTATCACAGTCTAAACCATAAGACAATCTTAGAACTTCATATTCGTTACCTACTAAATGTTTTTTCATTAAACTCTTTAGATAAGAATTTAATAACTCCATATTATACGGCTCTGATTCATCTCTTATAGATTCAGCCCAAGAACTATGGTCTTCGTTAGATTTTTCACCAGCATTGAAAGACGTATCTATACTTGTAAATATAGAGTTAAAAAACAACGCAACCATTTTTTCATCTTTAGGGTTACTACGTATTTCATTTAACTTATGCTCTGGTATTCTCATATCTCCTCTAACCATATCTATCCTGCGTCTTATAAGACCTTTGATGCGTTTGCTAAAGAAAGATTTAAGCGTACGTTCTACATCTAAGGAGTTTTCTAAAACTTTCCAGTCTAACTTATCCACAGCCCGTATTAGTCCCTCAGAACCAATCTGTATTATGTCGTTGATACTTAATACACCGGAAGCTTGCTGTGTTGTAGAGAATTTACGGCTTAAGTTTTCTACTAAAGGTAAAAACTTTATAATCAGTTCGTCTCTAGTATACTCATTCCATTTTGATTGTTTTATATTAGATATAGATTTTTTTAAATCTTCTTTATACCTGATATAATTCTGTACATTATAGTTTTTCATAGTCTTCTATTATTTTAAAAGCTCTTGCCATTTTTTCATCATCAGCGTAGTATATATTACCTATACTAGCCATCCACTTGTTAAACTTGTCCGCCATATAGTTTATCTATTTTATCTTCCACTCTTTTGATCTCTACCAGTACATCTATTAACAACTCATTGTGTTTAAGTGACTTGTTTAGATATCCTTTTAAAGCATATTTTAGGTTGTGGTAATAATAGTTATTTGTGAACTCATAAGTCTCCTTAGAACCGTCTAGTTTTGTCTTAATTCGGTCCTCGTGATACTGCAGCACTACGTTGTTATCATCACTTAGTATTCTATAGTTGTCGTCGATCTTCATATTTGTTTCATTTAATATATTATCAATTAGCGTTCGTATTTTATTTGCGATTAAGTTGTTCTTCTTGTTCTTAATGCCTGTCCTAGCGTTACTTTTGGTCTCTTTTGAATCCTTTCTTTAGTTTTATCTTTCCTTGTCTCTGTCTTTGTTATCATACTTTGTTAATTTATAAGTGCTGTTTGTTGTTTTGAACTCCACGTAAGTAGGAGTTTGTTTAATTATTTCTGTAATAAAAGTTGTTCGCCACGTGAAGAACCTATCGAATGGTGACATTAGCAGGCTAAACCCTATCCTAGGCTCATCTCGTTCTTTTTTAAAAGTACCATCCTTATTCCATTCCAACCATGTGATATCTTTAGATTCTTTAACCAGTTTGTCATGTTCTCTAACTAGCGTCCAGTTATCTCTGATATCAACAGGTATTGTTATTTGGTTTATCTTAGTCATCTGTATTAAGTTTATGTTCTTCAAGTAAATCATACATTGCTTCTTTATAACTCTCTAAAGTGAAATCAGTTTCATCATGCTTCCATTTTCTCCAAAAATTATGTTTAAGTTCCCAAATAAATCCAGCCATGTCAGATGCTTTTATGCATTCCTTATGAGATATTTTATCGTCCTCGTTATCTAAGTCAAATTCTAGTATTGCTTTCATAATGTTACTTTTATATTACCTGTATCTTTTGTTACTAAATGAACGCTTGAGTCAACTGTTATATTACTCCTTGTTTCATCTGCTTTCCAAAATTCATGTCGAATCACTTGAATGATATCATAGGCTTCTCTACAAGATTCATTTACTTTTTTATTATGAATACCCCAACTACCATTACGTGGGTGCGATGGATCTTGCATCAACATATTCCGTGGATGTATTAACATTGCATCTACTGAATCTCTAACTTGATGAAACCTATTGTAATCTGTTCTTCCGTTCATTAACTTTAATTCATTAGACAAATGTCTTTCAAATGTTGGATGCTCTTTGATAACTTCAAACTGCCCTATCCCTACTCTTGAGTAGAAATCTAATGCTCTTTGAATCAATCTTAATTGATTATTATTTAATTCTATTCTTGCCATAATTATATTTCTAATATATTTCCGTTACTACTTAATCTACCAAACTTACCATCAGTTACCACAGACCCATTTGAGAATATAGTATTCTGAGTAGCTAATTGCATAGTTCCAGCATTAGTTATATCCACATTGTTATGGATATGACCGAAACACACCAACTTTAAGTTAGGTAATTTTAATACTCTCTTTTTTAATGCTGAACACCCGCAGAATTCTACTTCATGATTTCGGTTATACGCTAAATCCAAGATTCCTTTAGGTGGTCCATGCACCACTACAATATTTGTGTCGTCTGGTATCTGTTGCCATACTTTATCTAACTTAGATCTTTGCTTCATAAAAGACCAATTCCCAAAAGAAGGTGTATGGGGGCTTCCCCATATCTTAACACCTTCAATAGTAATACTATTATTTTCAAGATATATAATACCGTTATCATTAAAATCAGCTTCAATTACTAATTTAGACTCAATACTCGAATCGTGGTTTCCAGCTACAAATATCTTATGTTCAATAGGCAGTGTTTTAAACCAATGTATAAAATCTCTTACTTCAGGTTCATTAGTATAAGGAGATCTAGGATTAGAACAGTCACCACTAAAGATGACTATATCTATTCCTTCAGGTATTTCTAATAATTTGTGGTACGTGTGAGTATCACTTATGTGCCATATTTTCATATTGTTTGTTTTTAGTTTGATTTAGAAACTATTAGTTGGTATATAGCACTAATTATAAACCTTTGTTAATAGCATTTATAAGTTTTCTAACGTGCTTTGTCTTATAAAACCTTATTGGTTCTTGTGTGTTAAATATTTCTACAAAACATTTCTTTTCATCGCTATCACTAGAAATTAAACAAAATTCTTCATGCTCTTTATAAAAATCATAAATAAAATAAATAAATTCTTTGTCCCCTGATTCCTCTGCTGAAACATATTCTTTTTTAAATCCTAATTTCTCTAAATCTTTAAAATTCATAATTGTTGGTTTAATAGTTCTTTCTCTTTTTTTAATTCATTACTCATGTTTCTATGTATTGTCCTTGTTGAACATTCTAAAGATTTAGCTAATCCGCTAATAGTTATCTTAGATCCTAAGTCGTGAGTATCAAGCATGCATTGATAAATATCATCTTCATGTATCTTTTTACCACGACCTATAATTTGACCTACTATTTTTAATTTCTCTTCAGTGGTTAAACCGGTGAACTCATTGAAAATGATTTTTCTTAGCTTGTTTTTAGGTGGCTTTTCTAAGTCACACATGCTAACCTCATATATTATGTTGTTAAGTAGTTGCTCTGGTATTTCAAAAGTTACAAAACCATTTGTTTTCTCAGCTATATGAGCTACTACTTGCTTAAACTGATCTTGATCAAGGCTTGGGTTTAAATACCATAATACTAACATGTGCCATTTTAAAGACTTATATGTAGTAATCTTAGCTCTTGATCTAAACAATTCATAACATTCATTAGTTCCTTCTTCGTAATAATTACCCCATTCAAAAGTGCTGGTTGGTTTATCACTAATAGGACCTCTACGGTATATAATTCTTCGTCTATTCAATATTTCTAGATTTCTAATGTGTGACATAAGCCCCTTACTAATTAGTCTAATACCCTAATGTCACAGTTTTCAAAAGCCTCATGTGTTTCATAAAAAAATTTATTTTCAATAAATTCTTCGTAGGCTTGGTCGTGCATTGTTTCTAATAATTCTTTAGTCCGTCCCATATACAGGCTATTTTAACCTGTTGTTAAGTTTTTTTATCTCAGCATCAATAATAATTGCTTTATTGTAGTTTTCATCTTCTAAAGCTTTCGCTAACTCAATTTTAAGCTCTTTAATTTTTAATAGATTTTTTTCGTTAACATCTACCTTAGTTAAAATAGCTGTGCTATCAGATACGTAATTCTGCATATCAGCCTGGAACTCAATATCCCATTCTTTTTGTTTTGTTTCAATTACATCTAAAACCTTTTCTGCAACTAAAGCTGCGAATTTATTCATTTCATTTTCAGTCATATATTGTTTATTTATACAGTTATTATCCGTTAGTCAACGTATTTTGTTTGAAACCTGTAACAAATTCAAACTTCTTGAAGATATAGTTATTAAGGAATCTACCCTTAGAACTAGCCTCAAACAAACCTCTCCAGTAAAAACGCGGCACACCTAGGTATGTATATACGCTTTTGTTGTTAAAACATACTGTCATTTCTTTTCTACTTACGTCATATTCAGCGCTGTGTATAGCACTAGAATTAACTAAAACTATTTCAATCTTGTTTTTCATTTTATTATACTTGTTTTGTTTATATATTAATTATTCTTCCTCTTCTTCTGACAATTCAAATTGTCTTAATATTATTTTAATAGCTTGTTCTCTAGTTATTGGATCAATTCCTTCTATTTTAGAGTCTTTATCACTATAGACGCCGTGTGAATCATTCCACTCTAAGACATCTATTAGCTCTAATCTATCCATTTGAATTACTTCTTCTATTGTTATATTATGATACATGATGTTATTTGTATTTAGTGAAATATTAATCCTACTTTTTTAATAAATTGTTTATATTCTATCATTTATGTTATATTTATTTAATTGTTCGTTCTCTACTACTTGAAATGTATTAATGTTATGTACAAATATTGTTTGTTCTTGCTCCTTCATTATCTTATTATTTTAATTATTGTTTCTTAATATGTTCCATATTATTGCTTGATACTGATATCCTTTTAAACCTAATTTGTTTGCTTTGTTTATTGTTAGTTCCTTAATTTGTTGGTATGCTAATTTACCTATTGAAGCACTATTAATTTTTATAGACTTATTCATGCACGCCCTTAAATGCCATATATCAATCGTTAAATGTGCATCACTTAATAAAGCTATATTATATACAAAATTATATGTTTTAAGACTCTTACTTGTTATATGTATATTGTTGTTAACAATATTAAATGCCTTAAATTTATTTGTGTGAAAAGTGCAAACTTTTATATCTTCCGCAGGTACATTGTTTTTTATTGCTTCAAAAACTTTGTAAGCATCCAATATGTTTTGTTGCCATAAATTACGTGGTGATAAAGCAGAAATGACACTTGCAGCTATAAAAGTATTGCTATCATATTTTGTTGCAATATCTTTGCAGATATCGTTAGCATCTTTGTACCAAACTAAACCGCTTTTAAAATCTTCTTCATTAGCTAAATTAAAATAATAGTCTAAATTTTTACTAATTTTTGATAGTTGGTATCTTGTTAATTTTTTCATTGGTTTAGTTATTTTATAATATCATTACTTTATTGGTTAATGTATCAAAAATTGCTTTTTGTTTGTTTGTTGTTGCTGCTATTAAAGCAAAACTTAAATTGTCAATGTGCAAATTAGCGTCAATAAAATATATATTTGTTTCTGTATCCATCCATCCGCCAATGCTACAAAATTGCTTCGATTCAATTGTTTTATTAATATTATTCCTTAAATCCGTATCATTTGAAGGGTTAACGCCCTTGTATAAGTTTTTAATACTTACTATGTATCTACTTTTTGAACTATTTAATTTAATGGTGAAATTCTGTTTATTAATACAGTTATTTAAAATTAACTGAATTTTGTCTAAATTGTTATTTAATCGTGCCATCTTGTTTATGTTTTATAATTTTATTGTTTTAACTCTAGTTTTCCCACAAGGAATCGAACCTCGAATGTCTGCATCAAAAGCAGATGTGTTACCAATTACACCATGGGAAATAATAACCGCGGGCTGTATGAGACGACAAAGTTATTGTTGAATAACTCCCAAGTAGTTGCCAAAACTACGATTTACTCTCTCAATAGAGCGTCTTATTAGATAGCGGCTGCATTGTTCTTTTGTATACCGTCGTAATGCTTGACAACGGATGTAAGGCTCCCACTTTCCTTACTTGTTAGTCTAAAGTTTTTCTCTTTCCAGAAGCAGGTGACTAAATTATACTTTAACCTGAGTGGTTTTAAATGCTAATCCCGTAGATTAACCGGGCAACTTAAGGTATTGCCTTTGATGGAATTACATCCTTACCAGGTCCTCCACCCTTTGAGCGGGGACTAGTCTAAAAGCACGTAATAAGCATCTACATTGGCTCTCCTGAACCAATTTAAACCTTTATGAAAATTATTAATTAGTTCTTTTGTTACTGACTTAGGTTGGAGTTCCATAACTAACTGTGCCCCTATTATAAAGTCGTACATAGATAATTCTGCTCCAGTAAGATCGTAACTAGCTCCGCTGAACGGGTTAGTTACAGTTTCACCAGACGTGTATAGCACGCCATCAAACCATTTAGGTAATAATTGTTCTTTAGTATTATTGCTCATTATATCCTTCATTTAATAGTTCTTCTGTTATACTTTCTAATGCTGTGTCATAAATACTACCATATAATGAATGCATTGCCTCCATTACATAATCTTCTTCTAAATCGCCTATGAAGATTTTACCACCCCCGCTTGAGTTTTTAATTCCCTCACATAAACAACCAGCTAAATCGCGATCATAATAGTGAACGTCCTCATTTATACTTATTTTGTCAGGGTTATAGGTTGCAATAAATACTTCGTAGCCATCTTGGGTACTCTCTGTATATATATAGTAATCCAAATTCCTTTCCCAGTCATCTGTTAATTCTACATTGTGATGATCTAAAACTAAATCCATTAGTCTTTCGTCGTCATTGCACACGTCTTCACCAAATCCACTAGCCTTTAGTCTTTCGTTAATTAATTCGATTGTAATTAGTTTATTTGTCATGGTTGTTTATTATACGGTTAAAGATTCTTTGTTTATTTCTTTCATGCCTCTATTTTTTATTAGATAATTTTTTAGATATAGTAATCTATCTATCTCTTGCGGAATCAATACTCTAATAGTTCCTACGGATGATCGAACCAATAACCTACCTAAGTTACGATACATGTAATCTGTCATACGTTGACGAGTTAAGTTTAACTGATAACAAGTGTGTTTATCATATGTACGTACTATACCTGATTTATATACAGCGAAAAACTCATCTCCGTATTTAAACGCTATAGTTCCGTTTTTTAATTGCCTATCACTGGTTACATTGTTTACAGCATAGCTTGTTGTTAACTCTTTAACGAACACAGCTACTTGTAGTTCTGCGTATGATTTATAATTTCTCATCTGTTTCTATTAATTTAGTTATGTAATTCCATATTTTTATTTCTTTCTTTGTGCCTTCTATAAGTAGTACCAACTCTCTTCTAGTTATACAACCGTAAAAACCTGCTAATAAATCTTGCTTATATGTGGACAACTCAATGTCTAACATTGTTAGCCGCGCAAACGCTTTATCGCTTGCTCTTTCTACAATCTCTTGCCTTGTCATACTGTTTAATTCGTTTGTTATATCATTATTATCTACCATAGTTCGTATTTTATTTGTTTCTATTTATCTCTATTGCTTTTTAAGCCCCTTCTTAAACTCAGGCTTCAACCTACTCCATAGTGTTTTACTCATAACTATTTTATTAATTTAACTAATATATTCCTTGCTTTATCAGTACTCTTTTTATCTACACCACCAATATGGAAACTATATTCTCTGTCTAGATCAAGAGGTCTGTATTCTTTCCAATCATACACTGTAAACTGTAGGTCTTTACCTGCTTGAAAACTAAAATCAAAGTTAGTTTTATCTTCACCATCATTATAGTCATTATAAGATAGGTTGTTTTTCTTAGCTAGGTCTAGTAAACTATTAGGTGTTGTATCTATAGTTGTACCATGAAAGCTACTCTGTTCCCATTTAATTACTTCTGTTAACTTCATTATTTATATTTTAGTAACTAGTGAGGAATCGAACCTCATACCCGTCGGTAGTCTGCAAGACTTCAAGCTCGTGAAAACGTTTACTTAATTCAAGTTGCAACCATACCTAGTTGTCGGTTTTCGAGTTAAAGAGCCATCTACCGTAAAACTCTTGATTATATTAAAGGATCTTCGTCAGCTTAACAATTTAAAATACCATTCCCGTACTGAGCCTTTCACCGTAATCTTTATATAGTTATAAACAAGTCTCCAAAATATCTAACCTCGCAAGCTGAGCATATGTCGCTGGCTGTGCCAAATCTTACGTCAGTAAAGTAGTTGTTATCTGCAAGTGTTTCCATGCACTCCTCATAAGTTCTTGGGAATTTTAATTTAAAGTCTTCCATTTTTTGGATAAACTCTGGCTTTAATCTTTGTAAAAGTGATAATTGCATAATGTTAATTTTAATATTCATATATATTATCGATCAGTGATCGTGTTTCGTTTGAAAAACGCTTGTAATGTGCGCTTAATACGGCTCGTTATTGTGATCCCACAGTCTATTATTGGCAAAACCCTTGCCTTTAGTACCTGATCCTTTAGATTTAACTAATACTTTGTTGTACTCTTTAATACTTAGACCCCTAGCGTAACCGTGTATAGCAACTAACGCTAAGTGGTTCATAGATCTTTCTTTTTTATTATTCTCAAGAATTGCTAGTACCTTGTTTTTATCCATGTCTATTAGTTATTTAATGCTTTTTAAAAGTAGCTTTAACGCTTTTTTAAAGATCTTTTTATTTAATTCATCGTACTCAACGCCGTGTAGACGTACGCTAGCGGTTTGCCACTCTATATTATCAATTATGAAGTCCTTGGTTAATATAGCTGTGTTCTCTGCTATTTCTTTTATTTTTTTATTTGACAAACTCATAGGTTTAAACGGGTAAGTAAGTTAGACCTTTGTAGTTAAACCAGCTGTTAATACCGTCTTTGTCATCTATTTTATCAAATATAAAGCCGAAGTTTAAAGGTAATGATCCTACTTCATAACCTTTATATTTAACAGCGACAGATTCATTATCTTTTTTTATTTGCAAAGTGGTTTTACTTGTAAATTTAATTTGTTTCATGGTATATTTATTTATCGTTACATATATATTATCGATCAGTGATCGTATTTCGTTTGAAAACAACTAATCTAACTCCCAGTTTTCTTTGTTTAGGAACGATTCTACGTTCTTAGACCTATTCAAACGTTCAGCAGCATAGGTTTTATACTCGTCAAAATAATAGTCTATTAGATCTTGAGTTTCTTGCTCGCTGTAAGCTACAAACTGCTTTACGTGGTAGTCGTGTAAAAGATCTTTATCGTTACAAGTGTACTCTGTGATCGTGGATTCAGTCTGCTTTTCCAAGTTGTACTGAACGCGGCTACTAATTGTGTATAGCACGCCGCGATAGAAATTCTTTTTACTTATTGTACTCATTATAGATCAATTTTTTAATAATACCATCTACGACTGAAACTGTAGTACCACTAACTTCTGTATTATCTTTTAGAATAAATCTCGCACGAGGTAATTTGCTAAGACCTAAGGAAACTAGTATTTCATTTAAGCACCAATCTCGTTGTATTATCTGGAAATCACTTGCAGTAGTTTTCTTTTCACACTTAGCAAGCTCTATCTTTAAAAAGTTTATTCTATCTTCTACACTATAGCTAGACAGCTCGTTTTCAATAAATCCAATGATTGTTTTTTCCACTAAACAATAAACACCACTCTGTAGATCAGAGTAATTGTTTTTAAATAACTTACTGTATAAATTTCTAAACTCTGAGTAGTTTGTATCATCACCACCTATTGACCATTGCATATCGCACTCTAAGTCTTCTATGGTCCTAACTTCTTTATCACCGATTATTTGAGTGTGAATATTTCCCGTGGCTTCAACTTGCGCTGTTATAAGTTTGTTCACTTCTACTACTACATCGTAGTTAAATCTTATCCAATCTGGTTTCTTTGTAATTGCTTTAATTTTCATCTTTTGTTTTATTGTATTAAATTCAGTTATATTATCTATTAGTGATCGTATTTTTATTGTTTAGAATAAAGAACTGTAAACACACTCGCTCACAAAATCTAAGTGATCTGAGTTTATCTCATCGAGCATTTCCTCTGACATATCTTCACCATTATACTCTGCCGACTCAATAAAAGCATCGACAAAATCTGGGTAGTCACTTGCGTCTATTCCGTCGACACTTACGTTGGTTACTAATTTAAAATCTATAATCATTACTCTATTTCGTTTAAGTCTTCTTTTAATCTACTTATAAAGGAATCTTCTCCATCGTCTCCTGATAAATACCAATCTATTCTGTTGACATATGCTTCCGCTTGCTTTAAGATCTTGACTGCTTTTTTAAATTCTTCTTGAATATCCTTTCTGTAAGTATAATTATATCTTTCTTCTGGATGTTCTTCAAGGTATTCATCACAAAAGGAATAAAGCTCTTTTTTAGATATCTCTTCACCTTGGCTGTCTAACGTTGTTTGGATGTTATCCGCTATTTCTCCAATTCTAAACTGGTGGTATTCAAACATTCCTCCGCTCATTTTTTCTTGTTGTTTTTATATGTATTATTTACATCGATATTATCGATTACTTTACGTATTTCTACTGTAGACAGTATACTATCTCTTTATTGAGTGTATAATTCTTGACCATAACTTTAATTCTTCATTGACTTCCTTTAGTGTAAGGATTAAATTGTGCGTAAATTTTCTCATTTTTAGTATGTTTTAAAAGGTGTATAATTATTTGTTTGTAGAAAAGGTTAGAGAGATATAAAACTACCTCTCTGACCATCTAAGACTGCTCTACGATCAAGAACGGTCTTACTACTGTTGGTATTGAAGCACTTGAAGTGTAACTTTTATACTTTTCCCAGCAAGGCATTTTTTCTAGTTTCTCTTGCATTGCAGCGAAGGCGTCGTCATGGTTGTACTTCGATACTTTTCCATTGCTGAAGGTAACTTCTATTATTTGGTTTTTACCGATTAGTGATTTTCTAATGAAAAATCTTTTTGAACTTAGTGTACTCATAATTTATTTATTTTAAGGTTTATATTTATTTATTTACAACTATATTATCTGTTAGTGGTCGTATTTAATTTGTAACTTCTTATAATTCTCATAAACTCTTTGTTTTTGTTATTAGTTTTTGTTACATATATATTATCTGACGATGTTCGTATAATTTTTGTACAAGTGCTATACACAGTGTATAATTCTTGAGCAACTCGTAGGGCGGAGTATACTCTTCCGATCTTGTTGCAGAACCAGGCTGTTGTAAAAGTGTGACACTAGGTAGTTAAGTATAACTAGTAAGGGGCTAATGTCACAGTTTTAAGATGAAGATCCGAAGGCTTCTATAGCTCTTTCGATTGTCAATTGATCTTCAGTTTTAAAGACCTTCTCTTCTGATTGCCAGAAAGCAGACTCATATGTCGATCCATCTGATCTTGTTATTGTTTTTATTATATACATATTATTTAGTTTAGATTATTTGAAAGTATTAGTCTGTGATTAACACAGATCTAACACTCACTGGAATACTTGCGCTTGAAGTATACGATTTGTATTTCTCCCAACAATTCATACTGTTCAATTTATCTTTCATAACATCATATGCCTGGTCGTGATTATACTTCGATACATTACCATTTTTGAATGTAACTTCTATGATCTGATTTTGACCGATTAATGACTTTCTTACTAAGAATCTTTTTGATTTTAAAATTTCCATTTGACTTGATTTTATTATTATTATTATTATTTATATTCAACTATATTATCTGATAGATGTTGTAGATTATTTGAGGTTAAAATTTTGATTATTATTATTTTAATTACATAGATATTATCTGAGACCAGCAGTAGAAAGCTTGTATGCTATACATTTTCCTACGGAAAAAGAAATGCGATCGCGATAGTAGTCTCGTAATAAAAACGTGAAATACATACCGAAAACGATAACAAAACGTGAAAAACCATACGATTACCGAAAAAACACAGGGGGACCCGGCAAATTGAAACGTATTTGGGTTTTGAAGCAGGAGCTCTACGGTAGAGGGCAACCCCCTAGTTCTAGACATTTAACAAAAATTTTTTAGAAAAAAATTACACCAGCATAAAACTGTGACATTAGGCTATTAGATATATATAGTAAGGGGCTATTGTCACACTGTTGGTCACTTGTAAGAGTTTTTATTAACATGTAAGTATTAAAGGTATAATAATACATGATTAAAATGGGTAAACAGAAATTAAGTCCTGTCGCTGCTAAAGCGAAAGCAGTTAGAGATTTAGCTTACGCTAACACAGATAATAGAAAAGCTAAGAGAGCGGATAGTCAGATGAAGAGGAGAGAAGCTGTGAAGAGTAAAGGGGTTGCTTTTTTAATAGGTAAGGATTATGATCACAATACAGGTAAATTTGTGTCATCGTCACACAATAGAGGTGGTACGCAAAGCAAGAATAAGAAAGATGGTACAAAAGCGGAGTATAAGCAAAGCAAAAAATAAAACATGGCAAAAATATCAAGTTACCCGTTAATTACTCCAAAAGCAAGTGATCTTATAGTGGTGACACAAACTTATGATCCTAATGCGGTTAACCCTGTGCTTGGTAATCCGACTAAATCAGCAACCTTAGGATCAGTAGCCGATTTAATAGATTCATCCAGCAAGATTAGTAGTATCGGTTTAAGGTTCACTTGGTCGTTGAACGATCCGTTGTATAGAGTAGCTTCAGCTCACATCGGAAGCGATGGAGCTTATAGTAAGTTAGGAGTAGATTTTGACAACTTAGTGTTAAATAGCGGTTCTACGTACAAATTATTAATAGAGAGAAACAAGAGACCTGGTATTAAAGGTGCTTTACCAGATTTGTTTACTAGATATAGAAAAGGTGGATATAAATCACCTAACACTACGCAGATATTACCAGCCCCTTATACGGATAGATTAAGCGAAATACCTATAACAGCTGTAACAGGTCAGTTGTTTGATTTTAGGTTTGATTTATTTTTCAGAGCAGGAGGAGATCACTTTCCTACGCCAGCTGGTTTTTCTTTAAAAATCTCATCTAATGGATCCTCAACATCTAACGTATCAAAAAAGCAACATATAGCTCTTAGAGTGCAAGAAACAACAAATGGCGTTGTGACTACCTCTAGTATATTAGGGGAATTGTCTTTGGTCGGTTCGTATTCACAACACTTAGCTGAGAGTGAGATACGTAGGGTTACATTTAGATATAAATAATACACATAAAATTGAGTATCTAATAAGTCGCCCAATGGGGTGGCGCAAGCGGGAACCCTAGCGGGATCTCACAGGGGTGCTCTCTAATATGTAAATTCCTTTCCAATATATAGAACACTAATGTTTTGTGTGTGGGAAAATTAATTAAACAATACGATGGCAATAATAGATACATACCCTATAAACTTAACGGTTGCTCTAACTGATATACTAATAGGTTCGGACGGAACAAACCGTACAACTAAGAATTTCATAGTAAGTGACTTATTGGATTTGAAAGGTGAAGGAACACCTAAGCAAATTCTAATGTGGTCGCCTACAGGAACTGAATTAGTGGATTCCCCTTTGAGAGTAGCTACAACTGGAGGTGGACATAACCAAGTTATCCTTGATAATACTGATAGATTTATAATAGATAAGCTTTCCACATCGACAGCAGGTGATCCAGAATACCTTATAACTCAAGATGGTAACTATAAGTTCAGCATGGGGTGGGATGACGATGGTGGAGGATTCGGTTATCTATACAACTGGTCTGGAGCAGGAATTAAACTTGGATCAGCAGGTAACAACCCTGTTTTAGAGATACTAACCTCAGGAATACCTAAGGTAGAAGTGTCTGGAGGGCTATCAGTTAGCGAGATTACCGAGTACACAGATAACACAGCAGCTATAGCAGCAGGTTTAACAACTGGAGCATTTTATAGAACTGGTGACTTGTTAAAAATAGTACATTAGTAGAATACGGAGTAAAAATACCCTAATCCGAGTAATGATAACCATATAGTAACAAATCAAATTTAATTAAATAAAAAAAATGACAGATAAGATAGTTAAAAACCTAAACTTTGGAGACGAAGCCAAGGTAAAGATATTTGAAGGAATAAACAAACTCACGAAAGCAGTAGGATCTACTTTAGGGCCAAGCGGGCAATGCGTGATACTAGAAGATTCAAACGGTAGACCAATAATCACTAAAGATGGTGTTACCGTAGCTGATTCAATAACACTGTTAGACCCAGTGGAAAATATGGGTGCTACGCTTCTAAAGGAAGCTGCTAGAAAAACTGTAAGAGAAGCTGGAGACGGAACAACAACAGCTACAGTACTAGCACACTCTATATTAAGTAAAGCCTACGAGGCGTCAAAGTCGCATAATATAAGGGTCATTAAAAATGGTATTGATTCAGCTGTAGAAAAGGTTATTAGTTACTTAGAGAGCAAAGCTGTTAAAGTTGAGGGAGACATGTTAGATGACGTAGCTTCTATCTCTTGTAATAATGACAAAGAATTAGGTTCCATTATTGGAGCCGCGTTTAAAGAAGCTGGTGAAAATGGTGTAGTTACAATGGAGACTACAGACGCTGAGCGGACAACATTTGAGTTAGTTAATGGAGTGCAGTACGATAAAGGATTAACTAATTCACATTTTATAACAAGCATCGACAAAAGAGTTGCAGAATTAGAAAAACCTCTTGTGCTACTATTGGAATCACCTGTAGATTCAATCAGGCAAATTCAATCAGTTTTAGAGTATGTTATTCAGAACAATAAACCGCTTTTGATTATTGGAGATTTAGATCCTAAGGTTATGTCTACTTTAGCTATGAACAAAGTGAAGGGTAACATAAAGATAAACGTAATCAGTGCACCGACATACGGTATCAATAAGAAAGACATGCTATCTGATTTATCTATACTAACCGGAGCTACTATTATAAACGAAGACCTAGGCGATGATTTAGATGTAATAAAACCTGAGTTGTTAGGTACATGTTATAAGTCTGTAACTAGTGATTACGAAACTATACTTCAGGTAGATAACGATACTGATGAAATTAATACTTTAATAGCCGAGGTTAAATCTCAGTTAGAATCTTCTAAGTCACCTGGTGATGTAATTAGGTTAGAAAAAAGATTAGCTAGACTATCTGGTAAAGTAGCAGTTGTTCAAGTTGGATCAAATTCTGAAATAGAACTAAAAGAAAAAGCAGATAGAGTTGAAGACGCTATATGCGCTACTAAAGCCGCTATAAAGGAAGGTATATTACCTGGAGGCGGTGTTGCTTTGCTAGACGCTATGAGAGCTATAAAAGCAGAGAATATAGGCGAAGAAATATTGCTAGAAGCTATCAAGGCTCCTTATGAAAAGATAATGAGTAATGCTGGTATTGAAAATCTTTTACCAACCGAGTATGGCTTTGGTATAGACGCTATATCTGGCCTGATGATAGACATGATTAAGTCAGGAATTATTGATCCATTGCTAGTTACTAAAAGCGCTCTTAAAAACGCTGCGTCAGTTGCTACAACTATATTATCAACAGACTGTGTAATTAACAACTTAAGAATTACATAATGAAAGCTGTAGGTAACAATATACTAATAAAAAAAGCAAAAGAAGAAACCATCTCTAAAACAGAGGGTGGTTTGCTTTTGACAGGTAAACAAAAGCAAGACTTAAGATATAAACAAGCTACAGTTGTAAACTATGGCGATTTAGTTCAAGGCATTAAAGAAGGTGATGAGATCTATTACGATATGCATGCTGGACATAGAATTGAAATAGACAATGATGTTCTTTACGTTATAACAATAAGAGATGTTGTTGTTGTGTTATGAGACTAAGCGCTGGTGAAATAAGAGATATAAATCTTTTAAAACATTACAGAATAATACGAAAATGGGCGTGTAAAAATAACGCTTTAAACGACGCAGATTTAGAATTACTTATATATCTAGACTGTACAGACATGTTTACCAAAGAAGACTTTAAAATAGGGACTTACTCTTATAGTTGGGATAACAGAAGATGGAACAGGTTGCTTAAGGAAGAATGGATAACTGTATGGAGAAAAAGAAATAGAACAACACAAAAGTTCCACATATACAAAGTATCTTTTAAAGGCAAGCAACTAATAAGTAGAGTTTATAGAATGATGCTAGGCCAAGAAGATATACCCACTAGTACTAAAAGAAATAGTATTATGAAAGGTAGAACATACACAGACAAAGTATTAATTACTTCTATAGAAAACGTTAATAAAGATAAAACTAGATAAAATGCAAAACGAATTAATGAGCGCAAACCCAGTAACAGATGCCCCAGTTGAATACACTACACAGTTACCAATACCTGCTAACGAACTAGGTAATGCTAAACCAGTATTTAATCAAAGTCAACAAACCGCTGCTCAAGGGGTTTTTGGGGATTCAAATCAGAGACAAAGTTCTCTAGGTGGTAATGCGCCATTATTTAAAAAATCTTGCGGAAACTGTAAATAACAAAAAAATGAAAGACATGGATAAACAATCAGGCGGGCAAGTTGGTGAAAACACTTTATGGGATGGGCCACTTAGTCAAGCAAATAGACCTCACGGTCAAGGATCAAGTTCTGGATCAAAAGGTATGAAGCTAAAGTTAATGCAGCCTTGTGGTTGTATTAGTAGCTGCTCTTGTACTATTTCAATACCTATAACTTCTAGAGCAAAAGGATAACCGTGGCAGCTAAAGCTAATAAGTCTGAAATGGCTTGCAACTCTCCTAAGAGAACTTCGGGGCATCCTAAGAAATCGCACATCGTAAAAGCTTGCTTAGGTAGTGTTGAAAAGATTATTAGATTCGGAGAGCAAGGAGCTAGTACCGCGGGTAAACCGAAAGAAGGTGAGTCTGACAAAATGAAAGCTAAGAGAGCTTCGTTTAAAGCAAGGCACGGTAAAAATATAGCTAAAGGTAAAATGTCTGCAGCGTATTGGGCTGATAAAGTTAAATGGTAGAATATGGCATATAGAATGAAACTTGGTAGAATTTCTATAGATAACACACCTATATATTTAGTCGACACTGGAGATGGTGTTATGGGTCAAGCTACTAAAAATGGTTCTATATTACTAGATAAAAACTTAAGTAAGCAAGATCAGAAAGATGTTATAAGTCACGAGAAGGTTCATTTAAACCAAATGAAAAGAGGTGATCTAGATTATGATGACGATTATGTTTACTGGAAGGGAAAAAAACACTCAAGATCATCTATGGACGAAGGCAATAAAAACCTACCTTGGGAGCGAGAGGCTTACAAATACTCAAAAAAGTAAAAAAACAATTAAATCAAGTATAATGAGAAAATTAGTAATAACAGTATTAATATTATTCTGCTTCAATAACTTAAGATCGCAGGAGCAATTTAACGGTATTTGGCACAGTGAAGATTCGTCTTACTTAACTTTTTTGCTTTGCAACAGTAGCGAGTGTTTAGAAGCTTTAAATATAAGCTTAGATGAACATAGAAGCATAAAAGAGAATATAATAAAGAAAAAAAAAGACACTTTATTTACAAGTCTTTATAATAAAAAAAATAAATATTCAGTTAGTATAAAGTATTATTTAAAAAGTAAAGACACTTTGATTAGCGAATACAGTGGAGATTTAAAAAAGAAAATAATACTAACAAAAATAATTTAAAAAATGAACGCACCTTTTAAAATGAAACCAGGTAGAGGCAATCTACCTAAAACAGGTAAAGATATTCCTTTAAATATGAAATCCCCTACTTATCAAACAGATCCAGATCCAAAAACAGGTGCTGAAAAAGCTAAAATTGGTGAAGTTCCTGGTATAGATGAATTAAAAGAGAGGTTTAAAGGCAAGTATACAGTAAGAGCTAAAGAAGGTAAAACTAATGAATACTCTTTATCTGATAAACTAGGCGGAAGCGTTAGCTATAGCCCAGGAGCTAAAGTAGAGGACAAGGGCAAGGATATCGCTTTCATTATAAAAAATTCGTTGAAAAAAAATAAATAAGCTTTTTCAGTTTGTTTAAACTATACTTAACATGAGCAGAAAAGAAAGATTAGACTTGTTTCTATCAAGGTGGATAAGTAGAAAACTAACAGTATTTATGATTGCTTCCGTTGCTTTATTCAGCGGAAGTATTCAATCTAATGACTGGGTTATAGTTGCTACGGCTTATATATCTTTACAAGGAATAACTGATATTGTTGAAAGATTATATAATGCTAAAAAATGAATATAGAAGATTTTAAATTATATACGTTAAACGCTTCTGCGTTAGCTGTTTCTTTTACAGGAGCGGAAAGAGCTTTAAAAATATTGCTATTATGTGTTTCAATAGTTTATACAGTTTTAAAAATCATTGAAATGAATAAACTAAATAAAGATGAAACTAAGTAAAAATTTTAGTAAGTAAGAATTTGATAGTGGTGACGGAGCGGAAATGCCTGCTAAGGTTTTAGTTAATATTAAAAAGCTAGTTCACACTTTGCAGATTATTAGAGACACAATTGGTAAGACAATAGATATTGTTAGACAAAGAAAAGAAATGATTACAAAAGTATCAAAAGAATTACTAGACTTCTTGAAGGAGTTTGAGAGTTTTGTAGGCAAACCTTATTTATGCCCAGCTAATGTACCCACTATTGGTTATGGTACTACGTATTATTTTGACACAAAAAAACGTGTTACAATGGCTGATAAGCCTATTAGCGAAGATGAAGCTCTAAGATTAAAGTTAGGTCATATTAATAAAGTATTTGCACCTTTAGTAAATAAACTTTGTAGAAACGACTTAAAACAAAACGAGTTTGACGCTTTGGTTTCTTTTGTTTACAATGCAGGAGCAACTTATATTTCTAAAAATGGAACTAAGAAATATTATAATTTATTTAGAAACGTAAATACAAAGTTAAGCGGAAAAGAAATGTTTAATTATTGGTCAAATTGTGCAGTAACAGGTGGTGGCATTAGATTAAATGGATTAATACGTAGACGTAAACGAGAAGTTGAAATGTATTTAAAACAATAACAATGAAGCTACAAAACAAATCTTACATATTTTTGCTTTTATTTTTTTTTATCGGTTGTAACGCTTCAAAATCTACTATTGAGTATAAAGAGCGTATTGTCAAAGATACAATTATACAAACAAAAAAAGAAATATTAGTAGAAAGATTTACTGATACATTAACAATAAAAGAACCTTGTGATAGCTTAGGTAATTTAAAGCCATTTAAGCAAGTTATTTCCACTAACCAAGGTAAAGTGTCTATACAAGGAAAAAACAACCTTATAACAGCTGAAATTGACTTAAAAGAATACAGAAAGATTTGGGAGACTGAATACAAAAGTAAATTAGATAAAAATACAGTAATTAAAGAAAAAGAAGTTATTCGCTATAAGATACCAATCTGGATAATATTACTATGCCCTATTTTATATGGCTTAGGTTATATAACTAGTAGGTTTAACTAAAAATAAATAAAAACAATAAATATGGGAACATTCGGAAATCAACCGGAATTTGCAACTAAAGTAGATGCGGTTGTCGCTTTGCCTCTTGAAAATATAAAATCAGGAGCTATCTATGTAGGTAAAATTTTAAGTGCTAGCTCAGATGCTAGTATAACAGTAAGGCCAGTTGGTAATAGTGCAGATGTTACTTTTTCAGGTATAACGTCTGGATCTTTTATACCAGTTATAGTAAGTAAGATAACATCATCTATTAATATAGATAATAGTAGTATATTAATTATTTATTAACATGATAGGTATAGGTATAGGTGTAACTTGGTCAGCCAGGGAAGTAAACAGATTAAATACGTTAACTAGACGCTACGCTCAAAGAGTAATTGCTGACGGTGGAACAGTAGAAGCAATAAACTGTGTAAACTCAGCGTATTATAATAAATACAACTGGGATTATTACTTTAGGGTAGTAGACGATGGTGGAGTAGTTGAATCCCTAGAATGTGTGCCTTTATATTAATAATAAATAAATAAAATAAATAATATGGCATCAATACCAAGCATATCATTAATACCAAGTGGTTATAAAGCAAGTAAATTATACAGCGATCTACCTACTAACGGTAACGCTGATTTAACCGTTGTACGAAACAGTACAGCAAACAGAATAAACAAAGACGGTCTTATCGAATCTATGGCAGTTAACGTGCCTTTATTAGACCATTCAAACGGTACTTGTCCTAGTTTATTATTACAACCACAGTCTACAAATTTAA
>Ga0222644_1000065_pt1 | contig 59567 bp, 47 predicted proteins | sample AntAcemetagen291_FD_179800 | JGI IMG/M metagenome (GOLD analysis project Ga0222644, IMG submission 179800) | Saline water microbial communities from Ace Lake, Antarctica - #291 | ecosystem: Environmental > Aquatic > Non-marine Saline and Alkaline > Saline | place: Antarctica: Ace Lake...
AGTGCAAACTAGCCTGGACGGTACCATTAAAACAAAACCTTGGAACGGTACATACAACGGAAATCTCGCTCAGCAAGATGTATACGCTTACCAACTCGTAGTTACTGCTCTAGATGACGAAGAGTATGAATATAGCGGCACAGTAACCTTAATACGATAAATGAGAAGTTGGTTCTTGTTTGTGCTGCCCATTCTTTATACCTCTATCTTCAGTCAAGTTACAGAAGAGTTCGTCTATCCTGTAGTACCCATAGCAGATGAGTGCTACTATGCTTTTGATAATATCGACTCCATACAAATCATCTCTATAGCTGATTTTCAAAAAATAGACAGCATATGGACCACCTTTAATACCTGTCTTGGATATACGGATGATAGACAAAATGCAGCTTCCTTTACTATTAGGTTTAAGCCATTGGGTAATGAACATGGACCATATTTTTTTGTGAATGACGGCTACTTAAAGACAGAATACCAAAGTTCTCTAGTCTACAACATTAAAAATCTAATGCCTTATGAGCACATCTTATTTACTGACATACACTATGAAAGAGGTGGAGCCATGTACCAAGTACCTGATGTACATATGGTCATAGACTCTCTTGTAACTCTAGAGGTGGATACTTGCTGGCAATACTTCCCTATGAATCCAGCCGGACCTATGGAGCCTATCAATATTACGAAAGAATGCTTTATCGGTCTTCTTACTGACTCATTTGGATACAATAGGTGTGAGAGCAAAGTGCAATGGCTTGACTCTAGTGTAAAAGTAAACATGTGGATAGCACCTCGGAGCTTATTAGACCACTACAGCATTAATACTTTTATCAATGATTATACTATTAATACAAGTTCGAACTTATCACGACCAATACAAGAAATTAAAGCCCTTAATTATGCTGACATCATTGCTCTAAGAAGCTCTATTTATAAAAAGAATAATAAATACTACTATGCCTCCGAGTATATGTTCAATATTACAGACTCACCCATATGCGAGTCTACTTTCAGCCTAATAAACCCAGACCTCGATTCGCTTACTTCATTATTTTCCAAAGTTCAAAAAGGGGAAACGGATATTGTACCTTGCTTTGTAAATGAGAATGGAAATCCGATTTCATTTAGTCTTGTGTTAGAGCCTAAAGTTGGTAATGCCAGTGCAACTGGTTCTTCAGACGGTACTATTTCACCAAACATAATCATTCTACTCCAAAAACTGCATTCAGGGGACACGATTTCCATAGGTAACCTTCAAAACACAAATCCCTATGAAAACAAAAAGAGTAACTACAAATTAATTGTAATTACTCTTCCTTAATGTGTTTTAAATAAAGAACTTATCCGTTCATACTTACTAAGAACTCATCATTATTCTTCGTTCCTTTCATATAGTTAAGCATAGTACTCATGGCCTCTTCTGGATTCATATCTGCTAAGTGATTACGCATAATCCACATTTTCTGAAGCACCAACTTATCAAGGAGTAAATCCTCTCTACGTGTACTAGAAGATATAATGTCAATAGCTGGGTACACACGCTTGTTAGATAGTTTTCTATCTAGCTGAAGCTCCATATTACCTGTACCTTTGAATTCTTCAAAGATTACCTCATCCATCTTAGATCCTGTCTCCGTAAGAGCGGTTGCTATAATAGTAAGTGAACCTCCGTTTTCTATGTTACGAGCAGCACCAAAGAAACGTTTAGGTTTCTGTAATGCATTGGCATCTACACCACCACTTAGTATCTTACCACTAGCTGGCTGTACCGTATTATATGCACGAGCAAGTCTTGTGATAGAGTCTAGTAAAATCACTACATCGTGACCACACTCGGTAAGTCTTTTGGCTTTTTCTAATACGATATTAGCAAGCTTCACATGCTTATCTGCTGGCTCATCAAAAGTAGAAGCAACAACTTCTGCTTTCACATTACGTGCCATATCGGTTACCTCCTCTGGACGCTCGTCTATGAGTAAGATAATCATATATACCTCTGGATGATTAGCAGATATCGCATTGGCTATATCTTTTAGTAAGATAGTTTTACCCGTCTTTGGCTGTGCTACTATAAGTCCACGCTGGCCTTTACCTATAGGCGAGATGATATCCATAATACGAGTACTATAGTTGTCACTTTTATACTCTAGGTTAAACTTCTCGTCTGGAAAAAGTGGAGTAAGGTGGTGAAACGCTACTCTGTCTTTCACGAACTCTACCGTTCTACCGTTGATACCCAATATATTGATAAGTGCAAAGTACTTCTCACCTTCCTTTGGTGGCCGAATATTTCCTTTTACCGTATCTCCTGTTTTCAGGCCATTCTGACGAATCTGATTAGGTGCCATGTATACATCATCCGGTGAAGGCTGATAGTTATAATCAGCGGACCTTAGGAACCCATACCCATCAGATATCACTTCCAGCACACCCTGTGTAGTTACTACACCTTCAAGCTCTAGATAGTTAATAAGCTTGTCTTCGGCTTCACGTTTTGCTCGTTTTGCTTCATCCGCTTTTTTACGTTCTGCATCTCGCTCTACACGCTCTGCTTCTTTATCAGCTCTTTCCTTATCTCTCGCTTCTTTCTCCTCAGGAGTCAGTTGCTTATGATTGGGGTTATTACTATTCGCTTTTTGATTATTGTCTTGTGCTGGACGATCGTTAGGCTTTCTGTCCTCTTCATTATCATTACCACCACGATTGGCCATACGGTCATCTCGGCTTACTCGCTCTTTATTCTGAGGTTTGTCCGTCTTGCCGTCTTCACCTTCCGGAGTCTCTCTTTTAGGAGCATCTTTGCGTGGACGGTCGTTTCGAGGACGATCTTTGTTATCCTCTTTCTGTCCATCCTTGCGAGGGCGATCATTGTTGTCCTCTTTTTGCTCGCTTGTAGGAGCATCAGTAGTCCTTTCCTCTTTTGGCTTACGGATAGGAGCTGCCTTTTTTACTCTTGGTGGCTTAGCCTCTGGTTTTTCCTTAGGCTTATCCTCTGAAGAAGATTTTACTCCTTTAAACTTTTCAGGATTTACCGCTTGGTAATCCAGTATTTTGTAGGCTAGGTCTTGCTTCTTTAGCCCGTTGTGAGCTATATCATGATCATCTGCGATCTTACGCAAATCAGGAAGGAGCATCTCTCCTAATGAAAGAATATCGTACATGTATTATTAAGAATTAAATGTTTTTACTGTGTTCTAGAAAAAAATTTGAAATTTTCTTGAGAAGTGCCTGAAAGGCTTTGCAAGTATAAAGTATTCTTTGGAAATATGCAAATGAACCAAATTGATGCTTGTTCCTTAACATTGATCGTCCCTTTGCAGTGACCAAAGAATATATAATTAAGAAAATGATCTGCAAATGGGAGTAAAGGCTTAGTGTTTTGTAAATTCCTTAACCAATCAAAAGAGTTTACTTCCGAGTCTGGGATCTTCACCTAAGCCTCTGGATATTTAGAAAACCACCTATCTGAACTTATTAGAACAAAATTGATTTCATGAAAACTTCAATTCAGTCAACTAAAAAAGCCCAACTCTTTCGAATTGGGCTTCAAAATATCTATGTCTATGGTATTACACCAATAGTCTCACAGGCTCCTCCAGCAGGTCTGCAAAGGTCTTTAGGAAATTAGCTCCTGTAACGCCATCTACAGCTCTGTGATCGCAACTCAACGTAACTTTCATCACGTGACCAGGTCTCATTTCACCATTTTCGACTATAACCGTCTCCTTAGAACTTCCTATAGCTAGAATACATGCATCTGGTGGGTTCACTATAGCAGTAAACTCATCTATACCAAAAGCTCCCAAATTAGAGATAGTGAAAGTATTTCCTTCCCAGTCCTTTGGTTGTAATTCTTTCGTTTTTGCTTTACCCGCTAATTCTCTCACTTCTGCTCCTATCTGAGAGAGTGACTTACTATCTGCAAAACGGACTACAGGAACTAGCAGTCCATCATCTATAGCTACTGCTACACCTATGTGCACGTGGTGATTTCTTCTTATCTTATCTCCGAGCCAAGATGAATTTACATTTGGGTGACTCTTAAGAGCTACGGCTGTGGCTTTTATTATAATATCATTGATAGAGATACGGTTTTCCGTATACTCATTCATACGCTTGCGTGCAGCTAATACAGCATCCATTTTTATCTCCTTAGTAAGGTAGAAGTGTGGTGCAGTAAATTTAGACTCTGCTAATCGCTTAGCTATCGTCTTACGCATCTGTGAAACAGGCACTTCATCGTAGCTCTCTACACCTACCGCTGCAGTACTAGCCGCTACAGCTGGAATATAGTTTTCTATGTCTTTCTTTATAATACGGCCATTATCTCCAGACCCTGTCACGGTTTCCAGATTGATGCCTTTCTCCTCAGCCATGCTTTTGGCTAGTGGAGATGCAAATACACGTCCATTGTTAGAAGTACTTACTGTTGGTGTACTTGGAGTAGCTGGTGCTACCGGAGCACTAGATGCTGCTTCTACTTCTGGGGTAGATACTACTGGTGCAGCTACTGCTTCTGCCACTGGCTCTTCTACAGCTTCCGGTGCTGCTTTTAGCAAGTCTTGAAAATCTTCACCTTTCTTGCCTATGACTGCTATCACTGACTCTACAGGTACTGTAGCACCTTCCTCTAGCAGGTAAAGTACTTCACCCTTTTCGAAGTTTTCTAGCTCCATAGTGGCCTTATCGGTCTCTACGTCTGCTATCATTTCACTCGACTTTACGGTATCTCCTACTTTTACGAACCAAGATACGATAGTACCCTCCTCCATCGTATCACTCATTCTAGGTAATTTTATTGCTACTGCCATTTCAATGTTTCTAAAGCTCCGCAAAACTAAACATCCAAGTTTAAATATTGTTGGTAACGGCCAATAATAGAGTAATTTATTTCACACAAATAGACCGTGCTTTGTAGCATAATGAGACAGTACGAAGATTTCTTGAAACATGTGTTAGAAAATGGAACCAAAAAAACAGACAGAACAGGCACAGGTACCATCAGTGTTTTCGGTGGTCAGTTACGCTTTGATTTAGCAGAATCTTTTCCGCTTGTCACTTCTAAAAAAGTACACTGGAAGTCTGTGGCACACGAGCTTCTATGGTTTCTGAAGGGAGATACTAACATACAATATCTCAAGGACCACAAGATAAAAATATGGGATGCCTGGGCGGATGAAAATGGTGATCTAGGTCCTGTATATGGCAAGCAATGGCGTGAGTGGGAAGCTCCCAATGGCAAAAAAATAGATCAGATACAATACGTACTTGACACCCTAAAAAACAATCCAGATAGCCGTAGAATAATCGTAAATGCTTGGAATGTAGGAGAACTAAACGATATGGCTCTTACTCCTTGTCATTGTCTTTTTCAGTTTTATGTAGCAGATGGTAAACTTAGCTGCCAACTCTATCAACGCAGTGCAGACCTCTTCTTAGGAGTGCCTTTTAACATAGCCAGCTATGCTCTGCTTACACTTATGATAGCTAAGGAAGTAGGATTAGAGCCCGGTGAGTTTATTCACACTTTTGGTGATGCACACATCTACAGTAATCATTTTGAACAGGTGAAAGAACAGCTCAGCCGCGAGCCACGTCCATACCCTAAAGTGAAGTTAAACCCAGATAAGAAATCTGTTTTTGATTACCTGTATGAAGATTTTGAAGTAATAGGGTATGACCCCCATCCTAGAATAAGTGCTCCTATAGCTGTCTAGAGCAACAGCAGCGTTTTAAGCGTTTTCTTGTCGCTCTTCATTACATTTTTGTCCAGTCTACCATTGTAACCGTACAGCCTTGCTTTGGCAGTATGCTGCCATATAGACCAGTCGTGACGTGGATTATTTCTATAGTCGCATATCCAAAGAGGATAATCCTCAAAATGACCTTTTAGGTACGTAGAGTATAAATGCGGATGTGTATAGATGATTGGTTTTACACCATAATGTTTTTCTATGGTATTGCAGTAGTTGCGTATTTCGCGAAGTACTTTTCGCTTATTTGGCATTCTTCTTCTAGTGTATTCCACATCTAAAACAGGAACCATGTTCCCCTTTTTGAGTCCTGCATGTTGTATAAATTTTTGTGCTTGACGCCTTCCACTGCTACTGAAACTCATAAAGTGGTACGCTCCGTGTAGTATATCGTGCCTCTCCAGGTTTCTTTTATGTGAGCGGTACATTTTATCCACTATGGTAGTTCCCTCCGTCACCTTTACAAAAACAAAATCTGGCTTATTTTTTTTGACCATCAGTTTCCAATTGATATTGGTCTGATACTTAGAGATATCTATACCCCACAATTTTCTTCCTGCTAAACTAGAGAGATAAGTGTCCGCTATATCCTTTTGGATTTTATCTAGTGCTATCTTTACTATGGCTGCAGTATCTACCAACGGCTCCTCGGGCTGGTCTTCAGTATAGTATACCGCTTGGCACTCTATTCCTGGTTCATTGCACACTGTGTGCTCTGCTGGCTCTGTTTTCATTAGCTGAAAAAAAGCAAATACAACAGCAAGCAGAATTGTCGAAACGAATATTTTTCCTAATATTTTCAATGTAGATATATATTTCAAAGTTAACTAGGTGTGCTGCGTACTTAATTAACAACTCACATTGTCACCCTTTAATTGTATAGGAAGGTGGAATAGCTAGAGGTTTTATGCTTTCTAAAGCTCGAAAAGCAAATATTAAATACATAAATTAATACGAATTTATGGATTGCAATTCCTTAAATTCGTATTAATTTAGAGAATAAAGTCTAAATAATTAGTCTTGTTAATTAGCAAGGTCTCGCTGTTTTCGTAAGTAGCCGTGAATTTTTTGGGAAACTTGGCAGGTTTATTTCCCCACTTAAACTCATAAGCGAATAATTTACCTTCTCGCTCTTCTATGAAATCTATCTCGCCAGACTGATAAGTACGCCAGAAGTAATAATTAGATGGTACATCTTGATATGCATTTCGCTTAAAACGCTCCATTACTAAAAAATTCTCCCACAAAGCCCCTATGTCATTTCGCAATTCTATCGGGTTAAAATTAGCCACTAATGCATTGCGAATACCCGTATCATAAAAATAATACTTTCGCTTTTGAGTGACCTCATCTCTAAGGTTGCTACTGTATCCGCCTAGGCTTTTTAGGATAAATGATTTCTCTAAAATGTCGAGATACTTTGACACCGTTTTCACATCTAGACTGACTTTTGTCGCTATCTCATTGAGAGAGACTTCACTTCCTACCTGAAAAGCAAGTAACCGTACTATCTGATTTATCTTAGAAGAGGATAGAATATTATCTAAACGCAGTACATCTTTGAAAAGGTACGAGTTAGCTATTTCTGTGACTATTTTTTGCTTTTTAGCAATAGTGCTAGCCGTGATTACCTCTGGATAAAACCCGTAGATTAAGAATTCCTCTAACTTCTCATTTAACTCATACGCGTTATATATATTCCTAAGCTCTAGCATGGCTATAGGAAACATCTCCACAGTATGCTTGCGGCCTACAAGTGGCTCGCCTACTTGATTAGCCAACTCAAAGGACGAAGAGCCTGTGACTATAATGGTCAGCTCCTTTTTGTGATCTGTAAGCAGTTTTAGGGCAAAGCCAATATTGTTGATCGTCTGAGCTTCGTCTATGATTAGTAGTTCGTATCCTTCAACAAAGGCTAGGATTTCTTCTAGATCTCCATTTTCGAAGATTGTGCGTATCCGGATATTTTCACCCGTAGTGTTAAGTGTTTTAAGCTTTGTTTTGTTTTTAAAGCTTTCTATAAGAGATGTTTTACCTATTTGCCTTGGGCCGTATAGGATAAGCACCTTCCCTTTTTGAAGGTTTTCTTCAATGCTAAAATGTCGATTTATCCAGTTGCTCATTCCGCAAATTTATACTAATTTATGGAATTACAATCCACAAATTCGTACTAATTTGCGGATTAAGGTATTGGTGTTGTAGCTTTCGTTGGGCTTATTCAGAATCACAAGAGCACCAATCACTCCAGGTACTCCTCCTAATATCGTTAGAATAAAAACAATCAAAACAGAACCACAACCTTTGTCATAAATAGCTAAAGGTGGAAAAACATTGATACTATTACTCGCTAGCCGCTCTTGGCTCCAAAATTGTCACACTTATAATCCATAAGTATTCAAGGTTTTCAAAGCCAAGGAATATTTTAGTGCATTCTTGAAACCTTTATGGAGATGTATAAACCGTGCCCGGGATTGTCGTTCCACACTGCATTTCTTTTGCTTCTATATATTGAAAATGCAGAATGCTTTTCACCGATCTAGAGTTAATAACTTCCATGCTGTCACTGTTGTTAAGCCATTCCCAAGTACCATTTCCATTCCACGTGCCATCAGTACTAAACACATGCCAAGTATGGCCATCGTAGTTCCAGTCTTTGTCATACAGTAAAGATTTGTTTACGGTTTTAGCAGGAGAGTTTACTGCTGGGGTTTCATCTGTCCCGCAGGCTTGTAAAAATGCTCCTAGTGTTAGTCCGATTAATACCAGTAGAGTTTTGTTCATTGTCATTGTTCTTACGTTTTTCATTTTGTGTTTTGTAGGTTTTCTAAGGAAGATTTTAGAATTCTTTCTCCAAAACTATAAACTATAAACTATAAACTATAAACTATAAAAAAGTTGTAAAAATATTTTCACTCAAGCCTAGTAAGACTCGAAATATTTGCGACAAAAATCCTAGAAATGATTTAGTCTTTGGACAACTTCTTCAAGACATCAATAGCCGCCTCTGCTATCACCGTACCCGGACCAAACACAAAGTCTACACCGCTATCATACAAAAACTGGTAATCTTGCTCAGGAATCACACCTCCGGCTACTACTAGCACGTCATCCAGTCCTTGTTTTTTTAGCTCTCTTATCACTTCTGGCATCAGTGTCTTATGCCCTGCTGCTAAGGATGAAACTCCTAGTACATGAACATCATTCTCCATCGCCTGCTTAGCTACTTCCGCAGGTGTTTGGAAGAGTGGGCCTATGTCCACATCAAATCCCAAATCTGCAAATGCAGTTGCTATTATCTTAGCTCCCCTATCGTGACCATCTTGGCCCATTTTAGCTACTAGTATCCTTGGTCTACGTCCATCTTTCACCGCAAAATCATCTGCTGCTTTACGAGCTGCTATTACCTTCTCATCGTTTTGCACTTCTTTCAAATATACACCACTTATCGTTGCGTTCTGTGCTTGGAAGCGCCCAAACACTTTTTCTAATGCATACGACATTTCACCGAGAGTAACTCTGGCTTCTGCTGCCTCTACACAGATAGCAAGTAGGTTGTTGGATGCTAGCTTGTCATCCTGAGTAGCCGCAGGCGTATCAGCTTGTCCGTCCTTTGGCGGAAAGGATGCTCGTGCGGCATCCTCTAGTCGCTTCAATATATCTTGAGCAATTGCTTCGTCTCGTTCTGCTTTTACTCTATTGATTCTATCGATTTGACTCTTGCGTACAGCATCATTATCTACTTCCAGTATATCAAAATCTGCTTTCTCAACTGTCTTATACTTATTTACCCCAACTATGATGTGTTTTCCTCCATCAATATTTGCTTGCTTTATGGCTGAACACTCCTCTATCCTCATCTTAGGAATACCACTATTTATAGCTTTTGCCATACCTCCAAGTTCCTCTATTTCTAGAATATACTCCCACGCTTTATCTGCCAGTTCCTGCGTATATTTTTCTACGGTTTCACTACCGCCCCACGGGTCTATCACTTTCGTAATATCTGTTTCTTCTTGGATTATCTTCTGCGTGTTTCTAGCTATTTTAGCACTAAAGTCAGTAGGTAATGCCATCGCCTCATCAAAACTATTGGTATGTAAACTCTGCGTTCCGCCAAACACGGCGGCAAGAGCTTCTATGGTAGTTCTCGCTACATTATTATATGGGTCTTGCTCCGTAAGACTCCATCCACTTGTTTGGCTATGCGTTCTAAGTGCCATCGACTTTGGGTTCTGCGGATCAAACTTGTGAATCAACTTAGCCCATAGCAATCTCCCAGCACGTAGCTTCGCTATTTCCTTATAAAAATTCATCCCAATACCCCAAAAGAAGGATAGCCTAGGAGCAAAATCGTCAATGGCCAATCCTGCTTCTATTCCTGTACGCACATAGTCCAGACCGTCAGCTATAGTATATGCCAACTCTAATTCTGGTGTGGCACCTGCCTCCTGCATGTGGTATCCACTGATGCTTATACTATTAAACTTAGGCATGTTAGCAGAGGTATATTTGAATATATCTGAGATGATTCGCATACTTGGAGCCGGAGGGTATATGTAGGTATTACGCACCATGAACTCTTTCAGAATGTCATTTTGAATGGTTCCTGCCAGCTTAGATTCGTCTACTCCTTGCTCTTTTGCGGCAGCTATATAAAATGCCATAATAGGCAGCACGGCCCCATTCATAGTCATACTCACAGAGATGTCACCCAGCGGTATTTCATCAAAAAGGATTTTCATATCCTCAATACTGTCTATAGCAACTCCCGCCATTCCTACATCGCCAGTCACACGCTCGTGGTCGCTATCATACCCTCTATGCGTAGCTAGATCAAATGCTACCGATAATCCTTTTTGGCCTGCGGCTAAATTTCTTTTGTAAAATGCATTGCTTTTTTCTGCAGTACTAAATCCTGCATACTGACGTATAGTCCACGGGCGGATAGCATACATGGTAGAGTATGGACCACGAAGGTAGGGTGCTAGACCGGGCTGGTGACCAGACGGTGTTTGGGTCCCAACCCTAGCCCTTCCCAATTGGAAGGGAACTCCTTCACCCTTTTGGGGAAGGTCGGGTTGGGGGACCTGAACCACAATTTCCTTCAAAACCTTCTCCATACCTCCCAAGACCTCTTCATTCGTAAATCGAATTACCCGAAAGCCTTGTTCGTTTAGTACCCAAGTTCTATAGGCGTCATGCTCCTGTTGCTCTGTGGTGCTATGATATCCGCCATCTATTTCTATTACTAGATTGTCTTGTAGTGATACGAAATCGACTATAAAGTCGGCAATAGGATGCTGTCTTCTAAACTTGGCTCCTGTTTTTTTACCTCTTAACTCTTGCCAGAGTTTGTCCTCTGCTTCTGTAGGCTCTTTTCTGTTTTGCTTCGCAAATTCTAGATGATATTTTATTACCTCAGGATTACCTGTTTCCCAACCAAATTTCGTTCTTAGCTTGTTGCTGTATGCCCTGGTCAACTTCTCCAGAAACCAACTACCACTAGACGCATCTTGGATCTCAGTCATATAGCTTTCGCTCTTGAGCAGCAGTAATATATTCTTAGCTAGTCTTTGACTCTTAGCACTATCCTTTTTATTAAATGGTAAAATGCAAATGTGCTTAGCACCTCCTATGATCGCTGATAATGCTGAAATAGTCTGCCTTGCCAGGTTATTATGCACAAACTCATCGTCTGATGCAGGAATCACTACGTTTATTTCTGTAGTAGAAAAAGCTAATCGAAGAGCCCGTAGTTTTGCTATATTTTCATAAAACTTAGTTCCTAACTCAAAGTATACAGCTGACTTACCTTCTGCCTTTGCAAGGTTGTCTAAGCTTAGTTCCCCGCAGTTTTCACCAAGTTCCTTTAAATCTGTTATAGTTTTGTCTACTCCTTCTAGTTTCTCAGAGGAGAGTAGTGTTATCTTCCAATCTGTTTTTTCTATTTGGTTTGTTGTAGTGCTATTTTCCTCCGTATAATAAAGCTCTAAAGTGACTCCATCAGAGGTAGTATATGCTAAGTCTTCTATTGATATCCCCTTGAGATCATTAGTTGCTTTTGCTTTCCAATCTTCTAAGCTTGCTTTCGCAAACTCATCAAACGCCAGTGTTTTATCCAATTGCATCGGAGCAAAGATAAAGAAGTCGACGTTTAAGATACAGTCTAAACTTCAGTCTTCCCGTTTCTTTACATTCAAGAAGGTTTTGAATTCAGCAGCCAACTGATTGATAATTCCTCTTCTGTGGGAAATACATATTTATATTTGCACAAATGTACAATAACATCATCTCAGAAAATAAGGGCGTAGTGCAAGTTATCACGTTAAATCGCGAAGACAAACTCAATGCACTCAACATAGAACTCATACAAGAAATAGGACAGGAAATTGCTCGCCTGAACAAAGAAAAAATTGTACGTGGTATTATCCTAACTGGCAAAGGACCTAAAGCTTTTGCTGCGGGAGCAGATATCTCGGAGTTTGCCAATTTTGATGAAGCTAAAGCTAAAGAAATGAGTGCTGCTGGAGGTAGGATATTTACCAGCATAGAGGAAAGTGAGATACCAGTAATCGCTGCTGTAAATGGCTATGCCCTTGGCGGTGGGTGTGAACTTACTATGTCTTGCCACGTGAGAATAGCCAGTGAAAATGCACTTTTTGGCCAGCCAGAAGTAAACCTAGGTGTGCCTCCAGGATATGGCGGTACACAGCGACTAGCCCAAATAATAGGAAGAGGAAGAGCACTAGACATGCTTATCACTGCTAAATCTATAAATGCCGCAACAGCTCTTGATTATGGACTGGTAACTCAGGTGGTAACACTAGAAGAATTAATGCCTACGTGTATGCAATATTTAGAGAAATTAGTCGGCAAATCGCCTCTAGCTATAGCAGAAGTGATCAAATGTACCAATGCCTTGTATGAAAACTTGGACGGTCTACAATACGAAATAGACAGTTTCTCCAAGAGCTTCGAGACCAATGATTTCAAGGAAGGAACGACTGCCTTCATCGAAAAACGGAAACCTAAGTATTCTTAGTATCGTAAACCCTTATACCTTTTATTTTGGCATTCTATTTGTTATTAATGTAACGAACACTAATTTTGAAATAATTATTAAACATAGAAAAATGAAAAATTTAATCTTACTAACCGCCTTCGTATTCGGATTTTCTGCTATCACGGCAGCTCAAAGCGACAAAATAACTTTGTCTTCTGAGTCTACAGCTAAAATGAGTCTTGAGAAGAATTCTCATGATTTCGGATCTATCCAAGAAGGCGTGCAAGCCACCGTTACTTTTACCTTCAAAAATACGGGTAACGCCCCTTTAGTGCTTAATAGCGTAAAAGCTTCATGCGGATGTACTACACCAAAATGGACTAAAGAGCCTATAGCTCCAGGAACAGAAGGTGTAATCACAGCGATCTATAACTCTAAAGGAAGACCTGGTAACTTTACTAAGACTATAACTGTAAAACACAATGGTGACGGAGGAACAGAATTCCTTACTATCAGAGGTGTAGTTGATACGGTTGCTGTGCCTTTAACTCCTACAGTAGTAGCTCCTTCAGGACAATAAAACATTTAAGACTAACCTAAGAACCCTTTGCATTGCAAGGGGTTTTTCATTTAAGTCAAAATTTAGAAAATGCAGCTTCTTATTTGTGTGAAGCAGCTCCAGTAATCCTTCGATATCAAAGTGTGTGTTTTTGGATACGGATATAGATGCCCTATTCTTCATACGCCTGACAGCAAGCTATACGAACACTACGAAGGCTGGTATAGCTTTTCATAAATAATACGTATTAAGTCATCAAACACCGAGACTATTCTAAGTCTATATCACCAATTTTGTCGTTATAAATTCCTGCCTGCGGCAAAGCAGGCTTGGCATAGCGGAGTGTATCCTGAGCTATGTAGAAGTGGATATGACTCTCCTCCAAAGGCGTACGGGCTATATTTACGCCTAAAAATTGATGATTATTTCTCAAAACATTCTCACAGTATTTAATCACTCAGTCCGTATAAGAGTTTATAGCTCGGAAGCTTTACCAAACCAGCCCGTAAGTCCTCCCGTATGTATGGCGAGTATTTTCTCGCCTTTTTTTATGGTTTTGTTTTCGCACAGTTTCCGGATAGCTAACATCATTTTACCAGTATATACAGGGTCTAAAAGCACACCGGTCTCACGAGCAAACTCTTTTATAAATTCAATCAGTTCTCCATTCGTTTTGGCGTATCCGCCGCAGTGATACTGATCATAGATAGCCACATCTGTAATTCCATACTCTTGCTTTATGTCTTTTGCTATATAGCCCTCCCCTTTAAGCACTTGTATGCCATAGATAGTAGGTGGATTTTCTACTTCTAGTAGAGACTGACTCATCCCGCTAATGGTAGTCCCTGTGCCACAGGAAACAAAGATTTTGTCTGTGTACGTGAGGTCTATTTCATTTAAAATTTCTAGGCAGCCCTTGGTACCTAGTTTACTCGCTCCCCCTTCCGGTACGTGCAGCACACCGTCTCTTATTCCTTCTGTCCTATTGACCTCCCTATAGGCTTCTCTGGAAACAAATCGAAGATTCATACCATAGAGTCTACACATTATTAATACTGGATTTAACGCCTTGGGCTCGTCTCCTCTAATAACTCCCGTACACACTAATCCCATAGCAGCACAAGACGCCGCAGTAGCCACTAAATGGTTAGAATATGCTCCTCCGTATGTTAACAAACTGCCATATGCCTGACTAGAGTAGTGAGCAAAGACTCCAGATAACTTTCTCCACTTATTCCCCGATATAATGGGATGAATAAGGTCATCTCTTTTTATGTGAAGCTCTATGCCAGCCTCTTCACTCCATTCTGTCCTTACCAACGTGATGGGACTCGGGATATTTAAATGCTTAAGTATATCCATATTACTTATGGTCAGAGAAATGTGATTTAATTAATGCCCAAACTATATCTCCTTCGTATCCTTTATTCATTACAAACTGTGCTGCTTTATAATTCTTTTGATATCCTTTGATAGACGTAAGGCTTTCGATTTTCTTTTTTAACAGTCCCAGCAAGACTTCTTCATACTTATCTCCATCTATTTCCTGCATCCCTTTCTTGATACAATAGTCTGATATCTTTCGCTTCTTTAACTCCATTCTGATCTTAACTCTGCCCCATTTCTTGTAAATAAACTTCCCTCTCACATAGGATATAGTAAAACGTTCCTCATTCACAAAGTCGTGCTGAATAAGCTCATAAATAAGCAACTCTACGTCATCTGGCATAAGTCCATAAGAGTACAGTTTATCCCTAATTTCCTGATGACACCTCTCCTGATAAGCGCAATACTTGGCTATCTTACTTTTGGCCTGATTAGGTGTGTATCTTATTTTACTATACTCTGTCACTCTGAGGCTGCTAAATTAGTGCACAATAACACTACTTTTGTAATTCTCTTGTACAGATTAAAAACTATAGCAGACATAGTAAACGGAAAACTTCATGGAAATGGAGCCTTAGAGATACTAAATATCTACACTGATACACGAAGCAGCAGACAGCATTCTGCTCTTTTTATTGCCATTAAAACAAAAAAGAATAATGGCAATATTTTTGTGCCTCAGGCTATAAATCAAGGAACTAAAGCCGCACTAGTCTCTACAAAGCCTAAAATTGAATGCGACTACATTTTAGTAGAAGACACCCTTGATGCTCTTCAAAAACTAGCAACACATCACCGTAATCAGTTTACGATACCCATAGTAGCTATAACTGGGAGTAATGGGAAAACCATAGTAAAAGAATGGTTAAGTACGCTGCTAAACGATAACCATACAGTCTGCAAAAGCCCCAAAAGCTATAATTCACAAATGGGTGTGCCATTATCTGTCTGGAGACTAAAAAGAGACCATCATACCCTTGGTATTTTTGAAGCTGGCATATCTCAACCAAACGAAATGGATAACCTACGAAGAATAATACAGCCAACTATAGGTGTATTTACTCATTTAGGAGACTCCCATTCTGCTAATTTTAAAAGTATAGAACAAAAACTAGACGAAAAGCTTCAGCTGTTTGTTAACTGTGATATGATAGTATGCTCTTCCTACCAACCGGAGGTGCTTTCTGCTGTTAAAAAACTAGGTAAAAATACATTTACATGGGGAAATGATGCGGAGTCTAATCTCCAAGTAGTACCATCTACTTCCAATGAATATACCGTCACCTACCTAAGCAAAAGCTATCAAGTAAAGCTGCCTACTACAGATAAGGCTACTGTAGAAAACTCATTCACATCACTAGCTACTGCACTAGCACTGGGAGAAGAAATAGAGCCGCTCATTACTAAATTAGCTGTACTGCCTACCATAGACATGAGGTTACAGCAGGTAGAAGGTGCACAAGGGAATACACTAATCTTAGATTTTTATAATTCTGATTTTCAGTCTGTTGATATTGCATTTGATTTTTTAAAACAACAGAATACGCATAAAAAGATAACTGTAATACTCTCTGATATCCTGGAAAACAATCTAGAACCCTCAAAACTTTACGAAGAAGTAAATAGTGTACTTCAAAAACATGAGGTTAGTCAGTTAGTAGGAATTGGAAAAGAAATATCCAATGCACAAAGCGTCTTTGACCTGCCAAGTATATTTTACCCAGACACTGCTTCTTTTTTAAAGCAACATCCGGTGTATGAGCTCAAAGATGAGTGTATACTGCTCAAAGGTGCACGTATATTTGAATTCGAAAAAATAGCAGAAAGACTACGAAAAAGAACGCACCAGACGTGCCTAGAAATAAACCTAAGTAGGATGCAGCAGAATATAGATGCTATAAAAACTAAAGTAGGAAACCAAACCAAAGTGATGGCCATGGTAAAGGCTCTAGCATATGGAAGTGGTGACTACCAGATAGCAAAGCTCTTACAAAAAAACAATATAGATTACCTCGGTGTGGCATATACAGATGAAGCTACTCAACTCCGTGCTTCGGGTATCTCTACCCCTATAATGGTGCTAAATCCAGACCTAACAGATCTTACCCCTTACCAAGAAGACGGTATACAGCCGGTAATCTACTCTTTTGCTAGCCTAGAAAAAGTAATACGGGAAGATATGGCGATTCATCTAGAATTTGATACCGGTATGAGGCGTCTAGGTTTTCATAAAGACGATATATCCTTATTGGTATCTAAGCTTCAAGCAAATAAAAATTTAAACGTGGCATCCGTTTTTAGCCATCTAGCTGCCTCTGATGATGATTCTCTAGATGACTTTACTCAAGAGCAAATTGCAGAGTTCAATTACATAAGTGCCACTCTAGAAAACGCACTAGGTACACCCATACTAAAGCACCTAGCTAATACTGCCGCCATAGAACGACTTCCTTCTGCTACTTTTGATATGGTAAGAATGGGTATTGGTCTATATGGTATTTCTTCATTAGAAAACGATGTCACTCTGCAGCCAGTAGGGACTTTTAAGTCTTACATTTCTCAGATAAAAACGGTCCCTGCTAACTCAGGTATTGGCTATGGACAGCATAGTAAGACTAGTGCGGACCGCAGAATCGCCATAGTAGCTGTAGGATATGCAGATGGGTACTCTCGCAGTTTCAGTCAAGGCAAAGGAGCTTTTACTATCCATAACAAGCACGCCCCGATAGTAGGAAATGTGTGTATGGATATGTCCATGTGTGATGTGAGCCACATAGACTGCTCAGAGGGAGATGAGGTAATCATCTTTGGAGATAATCCACGAGTAGAGGAATTAGCCAAAACCATAGGTACCATCTCCTATGAGATTCTGGTAAATGTAAGTGAGCGTGTGAATAGAGTTTTTTATCAAGAATGACCAAAGAAGAACTCATACAAGGAATACAAGCCGGGGACTCTAGAGCACTGAGTAAGGCCATCACTCTAGCAGAGAGTACGCTTCCTGAGAAGCGTGACCTCGCTCTGGATGTGATAACACACTTTGGACCACAAGACAATACCTATAGAATAGGAATAACCGGAACTCCCGGAGCAGGAAAAAGTACGTTTATAGAAGCTATAGGAAACCGACTACTCCAAGACCCTAACAAAAAAATGGCAGTCTTAAGTATAGACCCAAGTAGCGGAAAAACTAGTGGCAGCATACTGGGGGATAAGACCCGCATGAATAAACTCAGTGCACACGAACGAGCGTATATAAGGCCTACAGCTGCTGGATCACAGCTGGGAGGACTAGCCAAAAACACACGGCTAGCTATGCTGCTCTGTGAAGCCGCTGGATACAATACCATACTCATAGAAAGTGTAGGTGTGGGACAAGGTGAGACCGAAGTAGCACAACTTACAGATCTATTTACCCTCGTGCTAAATCCAGGAGGGGGAGACGAGCTGCAAGGCATAAAACGGGGTATTATGGAGATGGCAGACATCGTAGTGATAAATAAAGCGGATGGTGATGCCGAGCGACAGGCTAATCTCACTGCCAAGGAATACAGTATGGCTCTGCATCTGATGCCTACTTCGACTCCGCTCAGTTCAGGCTCAGGTAAGGTGTGGATTCCTAAGGTCATTACCTCTTCTGCTCTGCACGATAAAGGAATAGACACCTTTTGGGAGAAAGCCTTTGACTATGGAAAAGCGATAACTACCAATAACTGGAAAGCGGCACACCGAAATGAGCAAATGCACTACTGGGCACGAAAAAGTGTGCAAGATCTCCTTCTAGCCAAAATAAACGACTACAAGATGGCAATAGAAGAAGGGCTGGCGAGCGGTAAACTGCCGGAGATAGTGGCAAAAGATATATTAGGACTGTGAAATTTTTACCTACTTTCATGATGCAATGAAAGGTAATATACTTGCCATGCAACTATGTCAGCTGCCTACGTGTCTACCTTAATACAATGAAAATAACAAGTACACTGATATTAATCTTTTTAATGAGCTTGAGTAACAATTTACTTGCCACTCATATAGCGGGTTCTGAGCTTGGTTATACAAAAATAGATAGCCTGCGATACGAAGTTACACTAACGCTTTATCGGAAATGTTCTGGTCTTGCATTTCCTAGTACACTACCCATTACGCTGAAATGCGGTACTACTGCTGTTACAGATAGTGTACAAATGTTTTCCATTTCAGAGGTAAAACTGACTTGCGACACTACTGCATTTATTTGTTCTCCTCTCAACACATCAGGAGGATCTTCTGGCGGTCTAGAAAAACACGTATACTTAGATACTGTAGACTTTGGCAGCACAGCGTTCAACTCTCTAGCTTCATGCTCTTCTATGATTAGAGTGGAATTCGCTACTGCTGGAGGCCGCTACTATTCGAGTACATCTGCATCGTATGACCACATAAATTTCTGTGAGTTTCTTCTCACCGCTGCTATGAGTTCTCCAACTTTCAATTCCGAGCCTCTGTATTTAGCCTGTTGTGATCAGCCGGTATACTACTCAGTAGGTGCTGTAGATGCAGACGTTGAGGATAGTCTAAGTTTCTCTTATGGAACGACACTAACGGGATCTTCTTCTTTTACTCCTCCTCGCATAGAAACCTACTATCCCGGTAGCCTATCCTTTCCCTATAGTAATCCTGGGGCCGACCCGCCTGTAGGACAGTACTTAGACCCGCTTATGGGTGACTTCATATTTACACCTACTAACTGCTCACAAGCCACCTCATACGTGCTAGAGGTCAAGGAATGGGCAAAAGACTCTAGTAGCAATAGGGTGCATGTCGGAACAGTAAGAAGGGACATGACCATAGTTATCGTAAGCTGTCCGAGTAATAATCCTCCTAGTATCAATGGACCATTTAACTATAGTGTGTGTGAAGGAGATCAGCTTTGTTTCGACATCTCCTCCAATGATCGACCCTTCACTCCCCCGCCACCAGCTGCTACTCTTGCTGTAGATTCACTATCATTGACTTGGAATGCTGGAATACCAGGAGCTTCGTTTCACCTCATAGATTCTAGTGCTTCTCTCAAGACAAGAAGATTTTGCTGGACGCCTGCTCAAGGCGAGTCTTCCACGCTGCCCTACCGATTTACAGTGACTGTAAAAGACAATCAATGCAGTCCTGGGGGCAGATCTTCACGAGCCTTTAGAGTAACTGTGAAGCCTAAAGCGTACGCTGCTATATCTACTGTAGCTAAGACTTGCGGCTGGCACGAAATCTCTTCCGCTTTAGACAGTCCTTTTAGAGGTAATCCTTCATACCAATGGACGGTATTAGATTCTACTGGCCAAGAAATATATGACCCAACCGTCGTTTATTTCAAATCCTCTAATTCTATACTCTCCACTCAATCTTCAGACAGTGTAAAAATACAGCGTGCGGGCACCTATGTAATACGACTTGACTTCAATAATAGTCCGCTAAACTGCCCAAGTGTGCGGTACGATACCGTCACAGTGCTCCCATCTCCCTTAGCTACTATACAGTTTGCTTCAGATACTTCTCTTTGTCTAGGCTCCCGCTTTACGCTAAACTCCGTTTTGACAGGGACCACAGACCTTGTAAGTTATCAGTGGTATGTGAATGGCAATATGTCAACCAACGATACGAATAGTTCATTCACTGTGACTGCTTTTGATAGCATCAGCACAGTCTCTTACCTAGTGCAAATCACCGAAGCAAATGGATGCACAAATACCGATGCAGTAGCCATAACTCCTTATCTTAAATACCAAGCAGAGCTTAAAAGTCAACACGAACTATGTGAGGGTGATTCCTTGATGCTAACTTTGGACTCTACACTTACTGCTATTGCTTGGGATGTTGGCTCTACAGACCGCTCTATCACTATCTCACAAGCAGGTTCAGTAGTGGTAAATTATGCGGATACGTTTGGGTGCAGGTTTATAGATAGTACTTTGATGGTCTTGTACTCTCTTCCAGAGCCAATACTCTCTGACACCCACTTCTGCAGCAGTCCTGCTATCCTATTACCAGGCTCTTTTAATTCTTACCTTTGGAATGATTCTTCTAGTCTGAGTTATTTAGCTATAGACACCAGCGGCACATACTTCTTAGAAGTAACCGATTCAAATGGTTGCTCGGCCCTAGCCAGTGCTATTATAAACATATACAGTCCTGTGACGCCGTATCTAGGAAATGATACGACCCTCTGTGGACCACTTACACTCAGCCTTACTGCTGGTGGAACATACCTATGGTCTACCCTAGAAACTGCACCTAGCATACTAATCAGCAACTCTGGTCTACTTGAGCTGACATTTACAGACACCAATAATTGTACAACAAAAGACAGCATTAATATTACCGTACTTGATATCCCCAATCAGTCTTGGTCAGATACAATTCAATATTGCTCTAATTCCAAGGTTACACTTACCAGCGACTCTGCTGCATCTTATCTGTGGCACACGGGAGACACTACTCAGTTTATAGATGCAGGTACGGGATCCTACTCCATTGAATATACCAGCTTCAATGGATGCAGAAATAAAGATACTGTACACGTACAAATAAACCCGATTCCCTCATTCAAACTGGGAAATGATACGGTACTGTGTGGTACCAGTTTTTTGGTGTCGGCTCCGTTGGGTAATTCTTACGTTTGGAATACTGGAGAGACATTGGACCGTATTATTACTTTATCTTCTGGAGACTACTCAGTTACTCTAACAGGTGCTAACGGATGTAGCTCTAGCGACACGGTAAGTATCACTCTCTATACTAATCTAAGCACGCCTACACTTACTAGATTTAGTGACAGCGTAAAATCAAACCTAACAGGAATACACTACTGGTTTTTAGATGATGTACCCTCTATTGATGCTAATACAAATAGTATATACATAAACAATAGAATAGGTAGCTTCACAGCGGTGCATCAAGATACCAATGGATGTATCTCTGACACCTCTAATAGTATAACCAGAACTGCTGGAATACGAACACTAAGTAACTCTGCACTAAAAGTGTATCCGAACCCGAGTACTGGAAAAGTGACCATAGATGCCGCCGGTCTTGGTCAGGTAAAAAGTATACAATTATATGATGCTCAAGGTAAGATAGTAGAAAATACGCAAACTATAAATGGCTCACTAATAGAGCTAGTTTGGACTGCTAGTAATGGCGTATTTTGGTTAGTACTAGAGACAGAATCCGCCACCTACAGAAAACAAATTATTGCCTTAAAATAGGTTGTAATCGCTATAGCAATAATTCGCTTTTCTAATTATACTTTTGCACTAATTAAAAAATTTGAAAATATGATCATCGGTGTACCTGCAGAAATTAAAAACAATGAAAGTCGTATAGCTCTTACCCCGGGAGGAGCACTCGAACTTACCAAACGTGGACATACTGTGTATGTGCAGAAAAAAGGTGGTGTAGGTAGTGGTTTTAATGACCAAATGTATAAAGACGCTGGTGCACAACTACTGGATACCATAGAAGAAATATACGCTATTGCCGAAATGATAATGAAGGTAAAAGAGCCAATAGAGTCTGAGTACAAGCTTATCAAAAAAGATCAGTTAGTATTCACTTACTTCCACTTTGCAAGTCACAGACCTCTTACAGATGCTATGATAGAAAGCGGTGCGGTATGTTTAGCCTATGAGACTGTAGAGTCTGCTGACAAAAGCCTGCCTTTACTCATACCTATGAGTGAAGTGGCTGGTAGAATGGCTATACAGCAAGGTGCCAAATACCTTGAGAAGCCAATAAAAGGAAAAGGAGTATTGCTAGGGGGTGTGCCAGGTGTGCCTCCAGGCAAAGTACTCGTAATAGGTGGTGGAGTAGTAGGTACACAAGCGGCTAAAATGGCTGCTGGATTAGGTGCACAAGTGACTATACTAGACCTAAGTTTAACCAGACTTAGATACCTTAACGATGTAATGCCAGCTAACGTAGTCACTCGTTTTAGTAACGAGATGAATATACGCGAACTCATACCACATATGGACCTAATAGTAGGTGCAGTACTGATACCCGGTGCTAAAGCTCCAAATCTCATCACTAGAGATATGCTAAAACTTATGTCTCCAGGCACAGTAGTAGTAGATGTGGCAGTAGACCAAGGTGGATGTATAGAAACCTGTAAGCCGACTACGCATGAAGACCCTACGTACATCATAGATGACATAGTGCACTACTGTGTAGCAAATATGCCAGGTGCAGTACCTTACACCTCTACAGTAGCTCTTACCAATGCTACCCTTCCTTATGCTATACAGTTAGCCAATAAAGGATGGAAACAAGCATGCACTGATAACAACGAACTGAAAATTGGGCTCAATGTAGTAAGCGGGAAAATTTGCTACAAGGCTGTTTCTGATGCATTTGACCTAGACTATACTCCAGTGGAAGATATCCTAAGATAGTCTTAACCACAGAACACAAAACTTTGAAAAACCATTTCGTCTTACGGAATGGTTTTTTTTATCTTCTCAATTAATGGATCTTTGTCTATCAAAATGAAGCTTTTTCACAAAACATATCTAAACCCTAACTCTACTGAGCACCTATTTATACTGCACGGACTTTTTGGAATGTTAGATAATTGGCATAACATGGCCAAGAAACTCTCCGCTCACTTTAATGTGATCACCGTAGATCAGCGAAATCACGGACAAAGCCCACATAGTAAAGAAATGTCTTTTGAATTAATGGCACAAGATTTAGCCAACTTGATGAGCCTTCTAGGCATAGAAAAAGCAACTATTTTAGGTCACTCTATGGGTGGTAAGACAGCAATGAAATTTGCAGACCTACATCCTGACAAAATAGAAAAATTAATCGTAGTAGATATTGCTCCTAAAAAATATAAGCCAGGACATACCGCATACTTCCACGCATTCAATACTATAGACTTCTCTAAATGCGAAACAAGGAAAGAGGCGGATAATGCTCTTTCTGCAATAGAAAGCAATATTGGCATACGTCAATTCTTACTCAAAAACCTACACAAAACGGACAAAGGTTACTCACTCAGGTTTGCTCTCAAACCTATTGAAGCCTTTTACCCAAAGATGATAGACACTATGACTTTTCAGTGGATTATAAGTCTGCCTACCCTTTTTATATATGGCGAACAGTCCGGTTACATAACAGAGGACGACATGTTAATGATAGAAGAGACATTCACCGACTCTGAATTCATTAACATTAAAGATGCGGGCCACTGGGTGCACGCGGAGCAACCAAAAGCCTTTGAAAGTGCCGTTTTAGAGTTTTTGATATAAAACAACCTCCTTTTTAATTATAATTGCTCCTTACTTTCTCAAAAGTGAAAACCATTATACTCATATTCTTCTCCGCTTTTATAGGCAGTTCAGCCTGGTCTCAAACTAGCATAACCGGACGAGTAACTGACGCTACTACAGGTGATCCACTACCTTATGTGGCTATAAGGGGAGTGAATATACAACTTGGTGCTATTACAGATTTTGATGGGTATTACTCCATACAAACTGTGGAGCAAGTAGACAGCCTACTTACCTCATATATGGGCTACGTTTCTATAAGAAAAGAAGTGGTACTTAACCAGACCCAAGTTGTAAACTTTTCACTTAGCGAATCTTCTAGCTCACTGCAAGAATTCGTAGTGCGACCAGGTGCTGTAAATCCCGCAGTGATCATAATGAAACGTGCTCAAAAACGAAAAAAAGACTATAACCCAGAAAAAATAGAGTTTTACGAATATGAAGCCTATAACAAAGTACAACTAGCTATAGATAATGTAACTGAAAAATTTAAAAAACGAAAAATTTACAGTGCTATGGAGCCACTTTTTGACACCATCACTTCCTTTAGCGATAGCTCAGCACAGAAAGTATTACCTGTGTTTGTTTCAGAAACCATCAGTGATTATCACTTCCGTAAGTTTCCTAGACGAACCAAAGAGAAAATAAAAGCTTCAAAAATACAAGGCGTAGGTGTAGGTGACGAGAGTTATGTTTCACAAATACTCGGTTCTACATTTCAGCAATATAATTTCTACGAAAACAACCTGTATATCCTAGATAAGGATTTCATATCCCCTATGAGTAATACAGCAAACTCTTACTATCATTTTACACTACGAGATAGTATTATTATAGACGGAAAGTCTTGCTACCAAATACAAGTAGACCCTAAAAACCCTATTGACTTAGTTTTTAGAGGAATGATATGGATAGAAACTAACTCCTACGCTCTGAAACAACTCAGTCTAGAAATAACTAGTGAAGCTAACCTCAACTTTGTAGAGAAACTAAAAATACAACAAGAATTTGACGAGGTAAAGCCAAGCTACTGGCTGCCCAGCAAAACACGTGTTCTGATAGATATCGCAGAGCTCACTAATAACACAGTGGGAATGATAGGTCTATACTACAATAGCACCAAAAACACAAAGATCAATGAAGTACACGAACTGCCCTTTTATGAAGAAAAAATAGGAATAGCAGACAACTCTTTTGATCGATCCGAAGAATATTGGGATACTGCTCGCCACGAACGTATAACCGAATCTGACAAGCGAATATATCAGATGGTGGATTCATTAAAAAATCAACCCATGATCAAGAGCTATATCGATATTGTAGAAATAGCTATTGAAGGTCACATACCAAGGGGTAAAATAGAAGTTGGACCATGGTACTATCTGCTTGGGTACAATAACCTTGAGGGTCTTAGAACACGTATAGGTTTCAGAACATCCCCTACTTTTCACAAAGATTTCCAATTTAAGGGATACGGTGCATATGGTTTTGGAGATAAACAGTTTAAGTATGGGGCATTTGCCGACTATGTTTTCAATAGAACCAAATGGGCTAAAGCTGGTGTTTTTATAAAAAAAGACGTAGAACTTATCGGTTTAACTGACGAAGATGTGGGTACATCTGCTCTTTACAATGCCTTTGCACTATTAGGTACAGACCAACTAAATAGGAGTTTTACAAAAAAAATATGGGCCGAAAAGGAGCTGGTCAAAGGATACACTCAGAGGATAAACTTCACCCACAAAACATATGAATTTGTACCTGTAGGAGATTTTAATTTTGGCTACTACAGTACCTACGGTGATACGACCTCTGATATTCGTTCTAACTTTGATATCGCTTCTGTAAATCTACGTGGTCGTTTCTCTCGTAAAGAGCAATTTATATACAGACGCACAAGCCGCTATAGTTTAGGCAACCTTAAGTCTCCAGTTTTATCTTTAGACTATACCCACAGTTTTGACAATGTACTTGGAGGTGACTTTACTTTTGATAAGGTAGGAGCTGAGCTTTGGCAGTATAATAGTTTAGGTAATTTGGGTATGTTTGAATACACACTAAAAGCCTACAAAACATTTGGTGAGGCACCTTATCCCGCTCTTTACATTATGCGAGGTAATCAGTCTGTTTTTAGCAGTTCATTGTCCTATAATTTGATGGATTTCTTTGAGTTTGCCGCTGACCAATATATTTCAGCCGATTATGAGCATCAGTTTAATGGGCTCATAATGAATAGAATACCTTTAGCCAAAAAGTTAAAATGGCGAAGTTTTATAAATACAAAGGCAGTATACGGAACCATGAGTGAGGCTAATAGGGCACTTATGCCACGTAATGATCCAAAAATCACAAATCCAAGCTTTTTTGAAAATGGCAAACCATATGTAGAAATGGGCTACGGCATAGAAAATATTTTTAGATTTGTTCGTGTAGATTTCATACACCGCCTCACCTACTTGGATGAAGAGCACCCAAATGCACAACCTTTTGGTATAAAGTTTAATGCAGTATTAAGGTTTTAATAGTAGTCCTAATATAGTGCTAGTTCTGATGTAGAAGGATCCACGTATTGGTTCCTTCTGTAGACACTAGTTTGGTGAATAGAATGGACCTGTCTCCAGAAATGGTTTTACTGCCATTAGCACCAAAAAGTTCTATAGTACATAGCTTGCTTGCAGATGATTCTTGTTTTAATAATTTGCTCATACCTGTGTCTTATAATAGTTAAAACACGGCGTCTAATCCTCACCCGTAGTAGTGTAATGTATAACGAATGTAACACTACTAACGCTTACTTTCAAAAAAAGTCTTCATAAGCATAGCACTCTCCTCCTCCATAACACCTTGATTTATGTTCATCTTAGCAGCCTTAAGTAGGAAATTTGTAAATCCATGCTTAGGCTCGAGACAGCCTATATGTATTGTTTTTATTCGTGCATTTTTAATGGCTCCGTAGCACATCACACAAGGCTCTACAGTGACATATAGCTCACACTCGTTAAGGTATTTAGAGTTAAGGTATGCACTGGCCGCAGTAATGGCCAGCATCTCTGCATGAGCCGTGGGGTCGTTTAGTTTCTCTACCTGATTGTACCCTTTACCTATGATTTTATTTTCTGCTACGACTATAGCTCCTATAGGCACTTCGTCCTCTGCAAAAGCACTTTCTGCTTGCCTGAAGGCTTGTTTCATAAAGTATTCTGCAGTTAGTTTCATAAATTATTTTCTACTTGTTCCATTACAGCATTATAGAGCATTTCACCTACATACCTAGCTCCTTTATAACTAAAATGCGTATAGTCCTTTTGTGCTAGGCCTTTGTCTACCCAAGCAGACATGGAGTTTTCTCCACCCATAGCTTCGTATAGGTCCCAGAAACAGCAACCCGTCTCCAAAGCGGCTTCTTTCATCACATCCCTTATCAATGGTATATTGCTGTAGGACACCATTTTACCACCTCTATTTTTACTCATATCGCTAGGACCTATCACCACTATGGAAACACCCGGATGAGCTGCTTTAATACTTTTTAACTGACTAATTAAGATTTTTTTATAATAGTCATAGTCACTTCTCACATTGGGCACCACATTGATACCGTACTGTAAGAAAATAGCACATACATTCATATCTTTTAGTTGCTTACCATACAGACGCTTATCCATCTTATCAAAACCTACGGCAGAACTTCCCCTCATAGCAAAATTGTCCACAGCTACACCGTTGTTTCCGTCCAATGCTAGACCGTATATTATAGGAAATTTACCCTTAGTAAAACTAAGCTTTAGTTTTTTTTTTGCCCCTAGATTCCATCTGTATGTGGCTAAACCTTGAGATGGCAGAATAAGGTAATCTTCTTCAAACGTATCGCTCCTTAAATTTATATTGAAATACTCATCGCTCTCATAGAGTAAGGTTGTCTTATCGTATTTTCGAGCTAGTGTATATCCATAGTATCCGTTCTTCACTTGGATAAAAGCATTGGCTTGTTTCTCGCCACTAAATACTGGTGTTCTTAAGTTGGAATCTATGACTCCTTTTTTCCACTCTTTAAAATGGTTATTACCTCCTGAAATCTCAAATACTGATCCACCTATGCCATACTTGCCATCGGAAGCTTTACTCCCATTTATATATATCGCTTTCTTCTTTATATTAGTAGAAGAGGACACATAGGCACTTATTCGCGAAGATGCTGCTGGCTCATTAGGTAGCAGAATCCCTGGACCCTTACCCCCAAACCTCTTCTGCATCTTGTTTCTGAAGTAGTCTGTAATTCGATCGCCTTCTAGTTGCGAGTCGCCATAGTGCAATATTCTTACTACTTTACTCTTACTCTCGTTTTCTAAACCGTAGAGAAGAGTGCGAAGTGCTTCTGGATTATTCAGTGGTAACTGGAAGCTCCTACTTATTACATATTTTTTCTCTGGCTTTATTATGGTGTCTTTGATTGCGACACTTTGCTCACTGGAACTCTTCACCTCACCGTTTTCTGAGCTACTACTATCTTCTTCCGTTGGAGATACTCCTGCCAGCACTTCATCTATATTTATTTCTTTAAGCGTATCTCCTTTACCGCTTAGTTCTTCAAAACTGACAAATTTTAATTTTTGGTCTCCACCTAAAGGTATCCCCTCTTTAGGAAATAGAGCAACGACCAGCCCCAATAGAATATTCACGCTGACTATTACTATCAGCAGTGTTCTTGGTCTTAGACTTCTGCTTTCTAGATATTTATTTCTATCCAGTTTCAATTTTAAGTATCAGTCTTTTATTACGATGAGCTTTCTCTGCTCTCTAGTTGTATTCTGACGGCAGATATAATGCCTAGATTTTCAAGTTTTTTACCTACGTAAACCGCTGCCGTATACTTTGGATATACTTGACTAGCAGTGTTTATTGAATATTTCGCCACTTGACCGAAAGTGCTATACACTGAAAGCCGCTTCGATTGTTGGCTCTCTTCATTAGTGGTACTATACGGTCTCACGTATTGCTCTACTTGGTCAGAGCAGGCCAAAGTAACTTCCCTCTCTACAGAGTTACGCTCCGTACTTATAGATCTGTTTTGAGCTGTGCTCAAAACGCTGAAAAAAGCAGCTATGACTATTATGCTAACTCGCATAATAATCAGACACTACCTGAGAAATATTAAACAAATCTGGTTCTGCAAATTCATTTGCCATAAAATGCATTCCTATGCTTAGACCATCCGCCTCCGCGGTGGGTACTGATATAGCAGGAAGTCCAGCCAATGGAGCCTGCACTGTGAAAATATCTGCTAGATACATTTTTATAGGGTCCTTACTCATATCACTACCTATCTCAAAGGCTGTAGTAGGCGTAGTCGGACACAAAAAAAGGTCGTATTTTTCAAGTATTTTTAAACTTTCTTCTCGTATTACTCTCCGTACTTTCTGAGCTTTAGAATAATAAGCATCATACTCATCCGCACTAAGCACAAAAGTACCCGTCATGATTCTTCGCTTTACCTCTACTCCAAAACCCTCACTTCGTGATTTTTTAAAAGTAGACTCTATATCTGTAGCACCTTCACTTCTAGTGCCATATAACATGCCACTATAACGAGACAGATTACTACTGGCCTCAGCAGTGGTAAGCACATAGTAGCAAGGAACCATATAGTCTAAATAAGGAAATGATTGCTCCTCTACAGTATGTCCATCTGCTTTTAGTTTCGCTATAAGGTCTAGATAAGTAGCTTTCACTTCTGGCTGAAGACCCTCACTCTCCATCGCTTCTTTAGAGTAGGCTATTTTATATTTTTTTGAGGAATCTGGAGTATAGTGTTGTACCTCTTCGTTTGATGAAGTAGCGTCATTATCATCTACTCCTGCCATCAGCTCTAGTAGCAATGCACTATCAGAAACGCTACTGGTGATAGGTCCTATCTGGTCAAAACTAGACGCATACGCAAATAGTCCGTTTCTAGAAACTCGACCGTACGTAGGTTTTACGCCTATGGTGCCTGTAAATGCTGCTGGTTGACGTATAGATCCTCCCGTATCAGAACCCAGTGCTGCTAGGCACAAGTCTGCCTGCACTGCTACTGCACTTCCCCCTGAGCTTCCTCCAGGTACTTTAGTATTGTCTGCTGCGTTTTTAACCGCTCCATAAGCTGAATTTTCATTGCTCGCTCCCATCGCAAACTCATCACAATTACATCTACCTACCACAATAACATCCTCATCTAAAAGACGTTGTAATGCGGTAGCAGTATAAACTGCCTCGTAGTTTTCTAATATTTTAGAAGATCCAGAAACCTTGTGTCCTGTATAACAAATATTGTCTTTTATAGCCAAAAACATACCGGCCAGTTTACCAGCAGTTCCCTTTTTTAGCTTAGCATCTACAGCTGCTGCCTGAGCACGCACTTCCTCTGTAAACACCTCTAACATGGCATTTAGGTTTGTGTTTTCTTGATTTTGAGCAAGGTAATAGTCTGCTAACTCTACGCAAGAAGTCTTTCCTTGCCTGAGGTCGGACTGAATATGAATTAAGGACGTATACTTTTTACGGCTCATTGACCTTTACTTATCCTCTTTCTTCTTCTCCTTTTTAGGAGAGTCATCCATTCCTTCCCGCAGGCTTTCACTCACGTCATTTTTAGCCTTGTTAAACTCCTTTATACCAGAGCCCAAGCCTTTCATTAATTCGGGAATTTTTTTACCACCAAAGAGTAAAAGGACTGCAAATACTATAAGTACCCATTCCATTCCGCCCATATTTAAAAACAATAACATAGTTTTTTTTCGTTAAAAATTACTCCTACAAACGTACTATAAAAACTTTAGATATAAGGAAGTTATACAGAATGATTAACTTCGTCCTATATCAATAAACTATGGCAGTAAGACGACCTTTTAACCTACAAAAATGGATAAACAAACACCGTGACGAGCTGAAGCCGCCGGTAGGAAACCGCAATCTATACAAAGATGCCGGAGACTATATAGTCATGATAGTGGCTGGACCTAATGCTCGCAAGGACTACCACTACAATGAGACTGAAGAGCTTTTTTATCAACTGGAGGGAGATATCATAGTTCGTGTACAGGAAGACGGAAAGGCAGTAGATATTCCGATCAAAGAAGGTGAAATGTTTCTATTACCGGGTATGATTCCTCACTCGCCTATTCGGAGCGAAGGGAGCATAGGTCTGGTAATAGAGTGCAAGCGTACTAAAGAGCATCAAGATGGACTCTTGTGGTTTTGTGATAATTGCAATCACAAACTACATGAAGTGAAATTCCCGCTAACTAATGTAGAAAAAGACTTTCAACCTCGTTTTAAGGAATACTATGCCAGTGAAGAACTTCGTACTTGTGACAAGTGTGGAACAATGATGGAGACGGATCCTAGGTTTGTGTAGGTGAAGAGTACTTTTGGGATTGTCATTATAGTACTCGGTTTTTTCGAAATTAGATTTCATAATCGAGCAGAAGATAAGAAGACTGAAGTTCAAAAGCAGAAATGGTTTGAAGAAAATGATGGCAAAGCAATTATCTTCTTTCCGTGTAAAGTAACTGTTCAAAAGGCGATTTTTCGAAATTTAACAACCTATATTGATAGTGAAATAGAACTAGCGTATTATGATGGGTCAACAGTGGTTTGTACCTTAGAGCCTTCCCCCGCACATTATATTCTGAAAAATGCATACAACTCTGACCACGGGTTTCAACTTGGAACACCAAGTTTGTTGGTAATATCAAATTGTGACTTTGAGCTAAAAACTGACCTCTCAGAACTTAAAAATGCCAAGGATGTTGATTTTGACTTCGAGAAAATTATTAAAGAAATAAATGAGAATTCATAGCCCTTGCCAAAACGCAAAGTAGCATCAAAATATTCTCTCTATTCTATAGGGAAAAATATTCTCTTTGGCGTAATGCAGCAATTAATCAATCGTGACTTAACCATTCTTGTCATAATATCTCACCCCTAACGGAGTATGTCGAGCTAAAAATACATTGGCAAAACTCTTTAGGAATGCACGTTTTTAGATCCAAAATTAGACTTTGACAATAATCTTCTACACACAATATTCGAAAAAAAACACCAATATTTAACTCCTAACAGAGTAGCTGTACCAAGCATAATTGCTTTGTAAATAAGTGGAGGTTATCGCTGAGACAGAGTTGCCTCTGAGTGTTATCTTGTGGCTTTGAAAGATTAATCCCGTAGGGATTCTATATCGGTAAGACCCGCAGAAGTAACGTGACTGAAAAACTCCGTAGGACTGACATATCTTGCATTATAAAAGCGGTTTTTTTAGCTCTTAGCATGACCAACCACTATGAACCACATTCTTACCCAAACTGTTGTACATTTCATTAGTTTTGACCCTATGCGGAAGATATTCTCATTTTTATTACTTTTATCTTTAATTACTACCCTCGCTCAGATGCCTAAACAGCTGAATAGTGCAGAGATTTACCAATCACTGAAAAAGCTAAACGTGGTAGGAAATGTCCTCTACCTCGCTGCTCATCCAGATGATGAAAATACACGCTTCATAAGCTACTGTGCCAATGAAAAACTATACAATACCGCCTACCTATCGCTCACAAGAGGGGATGGTGGTCAAAACCTAGTAGGCACCGAGATACGCGAAGAGCTCGGCATGATTCGTACACAAGAGTTACTCGCTGCTCGTCGCACAGATGGTGGTACACAATACTTCACTAGGGCCAATGACTTCGGCTACTCTAAGACTGCAGAAGAAACCTTAGAAATCTGGGATAAAGACAAAATACTCGCAGACGTAGTGTGGGTGATCCGCAAGTTTAGACCAGATGTAATCGTATGTAGATTCCCTACGGATGGCGGTGGCGGACACGGACATCACACCGCTTCTGCGTTGTTAGCTAAAGAAGCTTTTGGATTGGCTGGAGATGCTACTAAGTATCCCGAGCAACTGGAATACGTAAGCGTATGGCAACCTCAGCGTGTAGTGGTAAACACAGGCCGCTGGTGGAATGATAGTATCTCAGCAAGCGACCCCGGGGTCGTGGCTATAGACATAGGAAAATACAATGCTGTACTCGGTACATCATACAACGAACTCGCTGCTAGAAGTCGCTCACAGCATAAGAGCCAAGGTTTTGGGTCTACAGGAACACGAGGTGAGCAGATAGAATACTTTGAGCACTTGGTGGGTACTCCAGCAAATGACAATCTCTTTGAAGGATATGCAAGTGACTGGAATAGAGTGGAGGGCAGTAAAAAGGTTCAAGAGACGATTGACAAGCTGCTTAAAAACTATGATGTGGCAAATCCAGCTGAGAGCTATGGAGAATTAGTAAACCTTAGAAATCAACTTTCTGGACTAATTACCGAAGGAAACCCGTTTGTAATACAAAAAATAAAAGAAGTAGAAGAGCTGCTGCTACAAACCAGAGGAGTCTATATAGAGGCTGTAGCAAGTGAATATTCTGCTGCAAATGGTGATTCTGTGGAAATTACGTTTGAGTTTCAAGGTAGAGACGGGTACCCCATTTCTCTTCATAGCGTGGAAAACGAAAACATCTTTGAGACGAACCCATATGGACTAGAAACCTTTGGGTACTCACGTAAACAATTTGAAAAAGTAAAAATTGCCGTAAAAGACCTGCCTATATCTCAACCCTATTGGCTGGCCAAAGAAGGAACTCTCGGCACCTACAATGTGGCAGACCAAAACCTGATAGGTCAACCAGAAAACAAGGCAGCCATTACTTTCACTGCAACCTACGGTTTTAAGAATACAGAAGAAGTAGAAATCCCTCTTGTATATAAATGGAATGACCCTGTGAAAGGTGAGATGTATCGCCCATTTGTGATTACACCTACTATTACTGCAAATATCAGTCAGCCAATTCATCTGTTCTCCGATTCTAACTCTCAGCAAATAGAAGTACTGCTCAAAGCTCAGACGGATAATCAATCAGGACAAATAGCTGCTCTAGCTCCCATGGGCTGGAAAGTGGAGTACGATAAAAACTTTGCGATAGCTAAAAAAGGAGACGAACTGAAAGTAATACTCACCGTGACTCCAGAGGCTAGTCCTATGAATGGGCCACTAGAAATCATTATCAACGGCACAAAAGCTCGAGCTATGAACACCATAACCTATGATCACCTGCCTACTCAGGTATGGTTTCCAGAGAGCAAGACCAAGCTGGTATATGTAGATGTGAAAACGAAAGCTAAACGGATAGGTTATGTGCCAGGAGCTGGTGATCTAGTGCCAGAAGCCTTGCGAAACATAGGCTACCAAGTAGACCTGCTCACTGAGGCAGATCTAGAGCAAGAAAACCTAAAAAAATACGATGCGATACTAACGGGAATACGATTCTTTAATGTGGACGAACGCTCACCCTACATGGCTCCTAAGCTCATGGAATATGCGAAGCAAGGTGGTAACCTAATAGTGCAGTACAATACACGTCACCGCATGAAAACTGAGGACATAGGGCCGTATCCCATTACACTCTCTCGCGATAGAGTAACAGAGGAAAACTCAGAAGTACGTTTTCTAGCTGCGGACCACCCTGTGCTGAACACGCCCAATAAAATAACCCAAGCAGATTTTAATAATTGGGTGCAAGAACGTGGTCTCTATTTTCCCAATGAATGGGATGATAAATACACCGCTATACTCAGCTGGCATGATATAAATGAACCTCCGCGAGATGGTGCACTTCTGGTAACTCAATACGGCAAAGGGCATTATGCATACACAGGAATATCCTTTTTTCGAGAATTGCCTGCGGGAGTGCCTGGAGCATATCGTCTACTTGTTAATCTAATAGAAATGGGCAATGAGTAATTATGAAAAGCCTCCCGTATTCAAATCGTGGAGTGGATGGTACATACTTCTCCTAACAGTACTTAGTGTCTTGATTCTCTTATTTTACCTCTTTACGCAGTACTTTTCATGAGCAGTATAGACTGGATTATACTTATAGGTACACTTCTTTTTATAGTCATATACGGCGTATGGAAAACCCGAGGAGCCAAAGACTTAAAAGGATATCTCAAAGGAGATAATGATGCAAAATGGTGGGGAATAGGTATTAGCATCATGGCTACTCAAGCCAGTGCTATTACCTTCTTATCTACTCCCGGACAGGCGTATACAGACGGGATGCGATTCATCCAGTTTTACTTTGGTCTGCCAATAGCTATGATTATCCTTTCGGTGACTTTCGTGCCCATTTACTATAAGCTGAAGGTATACACCGCCTATGAATTTTTAGAGGGACGATTTGACCTGAAGACACGAACATTAGCTGCACTTCTTTTCCTCGTACAGCGAGGTCTTGCAGCAGGTATTACTATATACGCTCCTGCTATTATACTCTCTACACTCCTCGGCTGGAACCTTACACTTACCAATATATTCATAGGCGTGCTGGTCATTATCTATACTATGTCTGGCGGAACCAAAGCAGTAACCCAAACCCAAAAGCAGCAAATGGCTGTAATGATGGGCGGAATGGTACTTGCAGGTATTATGGTCATCAATATGCTCCCTGAGCAGATAGGATTCATAGACGCACTGCACGTAGCTGGTAAAATGGATAAACTAAATGTCGTCAACTTTGATTTTGATCTAAGTGACCGCTATAACTTTTGGTCAGGAATCACCGCAGCACTGTTTTTGTTTATGTCATACTTTGGTACAGACCAGAGTCAGGTACAACGATACTTAACCGGCAAGTCTCTGGCAGAAAGTAGATTAGGACTTATAATGAATGGTTTACTTAAAGTACCCATGCAGTTTGTAATTCTGTTTATTGGGGTAATGGTCTTTGTGTTCTACCAGTTTAATCAGCCTCCTGTTTTTTTCAATAAGGTAGCTAAAGAGCGGGTAGAAAACTCTGCATATGCTCCGCAGTTGGAAAAGCTAGAAACAGAGTATACCTCGCTTTTTGAACAAAAACAAACACAACTCTACACACTGGTAGACGGTGTTAAGACAGAAGACCCTACCAAAATAAGTGCTGCCAAAGCAGAAGTACTCGCTCTACAAACACGGTCTGATGCAGTACGTGTAGAAGTAAAAGAGCTTGTAAAAACGGTTAACCCCGAGGCGGAAACCAATGATAAGGACTATATCTTCATGACTTTCGTGATGGATAACCTGCCGATAGGCATGATAGGGCTGCTCTTTGCCGTCATGTTTAGTGCGGCTATGAGCAGCACTGCTTCTGAGCTAAACGCCCTGGCAAGTACTACCACTATAGACCTGTATAAGCGTAGTATAAACGTTAATAATACAGAAACTCACTATTTAAAATCCAGCAGATGGTTCACACTAGCGTGGGGAGTTTTGGCCATCACCTTTGCTACTTATGCCTCCTTATTCGAAAATTTGATACAAGCCGTAAACCTTCTAGGCTCACTATTTTATGGTACCATCTTGGGAATCTTTATCGTAGCTTTTTATTTCAAATACGTGAAAGGAAATGCAGTATTCATTGCCGCTTTACTTGCTGAGTCTATAGTGATATACATACATTACCTCAACGCCAATGGAAAAGCTGGTATCTTAGAAATGGGCTATCTGTGGTACAATGTTGTTGGGTGTTTATTGGTCGTTATATTTGGATTTATTCTGCAGGCGGTCTTGCCTAAAGATAATGGGGCTATTGCCAAGGAATAATCACAAACACCTCTCAGAAAGAAAAGATACGGTTGCTTTCGCAAATCTGATTGGACGTATTCACTGCAACATGAGACTACTCAAGATTATAATAAACCAATAAATGTCTTGCCTACGGGCTTTCGGTTTCAACTCTTAGTATTTTAAAAAGAGAAAAGGCCACTCCCATCAGGGAGCAGCCTTTATTTTATCGAGTATAAACTATCCTTACTTTTTCTTTAGCTCAGCAATGAGTTTTTCATTATTGGCTACGTAGCCATAGTCTCCATCCTCATTTTCTTTGGCCATTTTCATAGACATTTCAGCTGTAGCTATAGCATCTTTTACGTTACCTAATTTTGCTTGGATATTTGCTTTTTGGTGGATATACCAAAATGCATTTGGGCTCTTCTCTATTGCTACGTTTATCCAAGTCAATGCTTGATTCAGATCCTTATCGTTATCCAGATAAAAACGAGCAGCGTTATAATATGTGCCTGCACTAGGTCCATCTACTAATAATTCTTTAATTTGATTTTCTACCATCTTATCAGCGGCAGTCTCTATGAGTATGGTCACCTTGGTATTCTCCCACGTAAGACTCATATGTCCATTCGCTCCATCCAAGTGACTGAAATCTATGGTAAAGGTCTCTGTCTGATCTTTCAAAGCAGATGGCTTTATGGTAACTCGAGCGACGTCTTTCGCTTCTTCATAATCCCCAGTACCAGATTGTTCTGTATTTTTATTGAGTATTACTATCCATTCTGTTTCGCCAGGGATAGTGAATATAGAATACGTACCCGCTTTCACCTCTTCACCTCCGAAAGTAACAGCGGTACTGAAGCTTACACTCGTAGCTTTGTTAGCTCCTGTTCTCCATATTTTATCAAAAGGAACTACATCACCAAAAACGGTTCTACCCTTAGCTCCTGGGCGACTATAGGTTACGTTTACGTCTGTAAGGCCGACTTTTTGGCTAATAGTAGCCGTTGGACTAGGTTGTGGTGTGATCAGTTGTGCTTGTGCTGCAGTCCCTACAAGTACCAAAGCGGCAATTAATGTATGTTTAAATTTTATCATTTTTGTATCTGTTTAATTAAAGGACAAAAATATACAGTAAAGGTTCACTTTACGATACTCGGGCGTCATGTCTAGACTATTTTTTTAAAATCAATACTTACTTCTGATATGCTAAAATGTCACCAGGCTGGCAATCCAAAGCATCACATATTACTTCTAAAGTAGAAAAGCGAATCGCTTTCGCCTTGCTCTGCTTCAAGATGGAAAGGTTAACATTAGAAATCCCGGTCTTCTCTGAAAGCTCTTTTAGCTTCATTTTACGTTGAGCAAGCACAATATCTAGGTTTACTATGATAGACATACTTTATATCGTAAAGGAATCTTCTATGTGTTTAATTAACCTCTTGGTGTTTTCGCTGTTTTTACCCCAAGAAATAACTGCTCCGGGAGCGAAAGACTGAATAATCAACTCTGTCCTATTTTCCTTTTCTACTATCTGAAAATAAACTCTCTCCCCCCAAGACCTTAAGCTCATTGGTATAGAAATTGCGACTAGACCATCGTATCTAGAAACATAACTTATCTTTATTTTTACCTTTCTAGTCTCTTCTATTATTTTATCGTAGAGCAAGTCAGCTCCTATCTCAGAATATAAGGTCTCTACAGATTTAGAAACCATGAAATTCAATGGATGTGAATATATACACTTCGCATATATGCCATCAGCAACAGATTGCTGAAATATATTAAACCCAGAAAGAATAATCGTCGGAATAGCCCAATAAAAACAAAGTGTCCCGTCCAACACCTTTAACAGGAGCACTGTGCCTACTAGCACCATAGCTAGTCCAATAAAGTTGATTTTTGATTTCATGATTGTTTCGATATTTATATCAAAAGTAATACTTTTCATTAATTAATTAACGATAATCATTACTTTTACTTCTTTCCTTCGCCCTTAAAGTGTTGCTCTTTGTCTCTGAAAAGAACATTGAACGTGGTCAATGAACCGTAGATCCGAGTGATATATTGCTGCATATTTACTTTGTCTTGGTCATCGAGTACTTTGTGACTATTGATGCTTTGCTCCAGAACACGTAGACGGTCACGTACCATTACTATCTTATGAAAAAAAGTGTCTATTGGGATTTCTTTGACTGACAAGTCGGTATCTTTTGGTTCTAGTATCATTAGTCCATTCTTCCACTTATCCGCTAAGTGTACTCGTTCGGTAGCGTCTGTATAGCGGCTCATCATCCCGTAAAATATATCTTCTATCTCTTCTATACTTACCATACTGTTAGCACCTTCTAGCACTTCCACTATTTCTAGTTCCTCCCTGCGATCTATCTCTTGGCTCCCTCCATTGAAAAAACTTATGGTAAATGTCTCTACACCTATCCTGCAGATGATGCCATGTCCATATTCTCCGTGTTTTATTCTGCTGCCTATAGTGAGTTCTTTATTCATATGTCGAAAGTAGTGAAAACTATTATCTTCGCTATCTCAAGCTTAAAAACATTGGAAGCCATCCATAAACTCATCGCATATATAGAAAATCCAGAAACACCTGAAGCGGACAGAGAAAAGGCTATATCTGAGCTTAATCTAATGGGGAAGCCTTCGGCAGAGATAGAAGATGCGGCCTACAGCCATTGGCAGGTATATTTTGCAGACCATATAGAAAGCATTCTCAAAGAAAGAATAGTTATAGTAAGTCACCTGCTGCCTGACGAAGTGGTAAATCAATGTTTTGAAAATTCATTCATAGAATACCGAGAAAAGCTAAAGCAGATGGGCATAGATAACATTCAAAAGTTTGGCTTTACTGGGTTTTAAAATTTAGATAAAAACAAATGACAGCACTCATCACAGGAGCATCCGCAGGCATAGGAGCGGCACTCGCTAGAGAATTTGCCAAGGATAAAATAGACCTGATCCTCGTAGCCCGAAGAGAAGAGCGTCTGAAGGACCTCGCCTCTGAACTCTCTTCTACTTACGGAGTGATTGTACACATAATTGCCCTAGACCTTTCACTTTCTGGGAGTGCCAATGAGCTTTACAAAAAAGTAGAGAGCCTTCGTCTAAAAGTAGGCTACTTGGTAAACAATGCTGGATTTGGAGATACAGGAGAGTTCGTGGATTCAGACTTAACCCGTCAAGAGGATATGATACATTTAAACATCCTTACACTTACTAAGTTGACTCACTTATTTGGTACAGAGATGAAGAAAAACAAAAAAGGAACTATTCTAAATATAGCTTCAATAGCAGCATTCGTTCCAGGACCACTAATGTCTGTATACTTTGCTACAAAGCACTTTGTGCTAGCGTTTTCTGAGGGAATAGCCGAAGAACTCAAACCCTACGGTGTATATGTAACTACGCTATGCCCAGGACCGACTGAAAGTGAATTCGGCGAAACTGCAAGCTTCAAGATGTTAACCGATGCTCCATCCAAAAAATTCCCGTCATCGGCAGAAGTAGCTAAATTCGGTTATCAAAAAATGAAATCTAGACAAGTAGTCTTCGTACACGGGTGGTGGAATAGTATAGAAGCTTTTTCTACTAGATTCGCCCCTCGCTGGTTAATTAGAAAAATGGTCTACACCAGAATGAAATAGTCTAGTACCTGCTTTTTAGCACATTAAGATGATGCCTTAAATGGCCAGAAATAAGAAAACCATACAATACAGGTTGTACTACAAATCCATTTGCCATTCCTTTATATTTTATATTAATTTCATCCATGCTATCATAAAGTGCTATGCTGGAGTCTCTTAGCCTATCAAATTCGGATATCACGTCGCTTAGTTTACGTGTATTCGCTTTGGAGTTTTTAACGTACGAATTATGATCAAACCCTGGAAGCTCATTCATTTCTCCTCGAGCGATGGACAATGAGCGGTATTGGAAGATTCGCTCGGTATCTATCACGTGCTGAAGCAGCTCATTTACCGTCCACTTACCTTCTTGGTAAGCAAAACTTCCTTTTTCTTCTGATACATCTTTAGCCCACGCTATAAACTCGGCTTTGGAGTTTTTCATGGCTTCTATCATATTGTCTTCGCCCACTAATTTCAAGTATCCATCGAAATACGCGGGTACATTTTCTAACCACTCCTTAGACATGATGCGAAAGTAATTTTTTAAGGCATATTTGCTTTAATATTGAACCGTAGCAGATAAAAAAAACCATTACGATTTACAAGAATCGTAAATGAAATAACCAAAAAATTAAACTTTTGAAACATTAAAAAAGTCATTCATTTTATTTAGATTTATTTTGAATCGACATTTTATTTCTTAAAAACTTGATGCCTAACTGATAATATTAATTGTGATAAACACACTACACAACCTAAGAACTTAAAAGAAAAAACAGATTTTATGCTAAAAAGACAAATACCAAACCTACTCACATTAGCAAATCTACTTTGTGGCACACTCATTATTATCAGTGCTTTCCAACTTCAGTTTGTAAGTGTAGCATGGCTTGCAGTAGCAGCACTAGCTTTTGATTTCTTAGACGGCACCGCAGCTAGACTATTACACGTAAGTTCACCTATAGGAAAGGAATTAGATTCTTTTGCAGATATGATAAGTTTTGGTGCCGCACCAGCACTCGTACTTTACACCTATTGGGAAAACGAACTCTTTACCGGAACGGACCAGTCACTGACAGGCATAACTATCGTAGACAGTTTGCTTCCATTCTTCCCCTTGTTGATTGCGGCATTTGCAGGCTACCGACTGGCCAAGTTTAACATCAGTGAGCAGAGCAATGACTATTTCTCTGGGCTTCCTACACCAGCACTAGCTATAGCTGCATTTTCCATCCCGTTAGCAGCTGAGCAGTCGCTGACTATCAATACTTGGCTTACTCATCCTGCTTTTATTATTCTTTTTTCAATATTAGGTGGCGTTTTATTGGTTAGTAACATCAAACTCTTTTCCTTAAAAATAGGCTCTAAAAATAAAAAACTTAACATCCTCCGGATAGTGCTCATCGCTATTTGCATAACTCTTATTGCTGGGTTACATTTTTTTGGAGCGTTTCTTTGTTTAGTGGTGTACTTGTCACTTTCTTTGACCGCACAAAAAATCATATAAAACATTTGATTGTTATCTTAAAAACTCAAGACACATACCGCTTAAATTCAGAACGATACCACGACATTAAATATAAATATAAATCAACATGGCAGACATAATATTTAACCTAATAGACCAAGAACTCCACCGTCAACAAAGCGGTATAGAGCTAATAGCTTCAGAAAACTTCACCTCAGAGAATGTAATGAAAGCCATGGGAAGTGTACTTACCAATAAGTACGCAGAAGGCTTACCTAAAAAGCGTTACTACGGTGGTTGTGAAATAGTAGATCAGGTAGAGCAACTCGCTATAGATAGAGCAAAAGAATTATTTGGTGCAGCGTGGGCCAATGTGCAGCCACACAGTGGTGCTCAAGCTAATGCAGCAGTAATGCTGGGTGTACTAAATGCAGGAGATCAAATTTTAGGGTTTGACCTGTCACACGGTGGGCACTTGACACATGGTAGCACGGTAAATTTTTCTGGTAAACTATACAAACCAGCATTTTACGGCGTAGAAGAAGCTACGGGTCTGATAGACATGGATAAAGTAGAAGCTAAAGCCAAAGAAGTAAAGCCAAAACTTCTTATCTGCGGAGCATCCTCTTATTCTAGAGACTGGGACTATGCTAGGTTTAGAGCTATAGCTGATAGCGTAGGAGCACTTCTACTAGCAGATGTTTCACATCCTAGCGGACTGATAGCTGCAGGACTTCTTAATAATCCGCTACCTCACTGCCATATAGTGACCACTACCACCCACAAAACACTGCGTGGACCACGTGGAGGTATGATAATGATGGGTGAAAATTTTGACAACCCTTGGGGATTAACTACTCCCAAAGGAAATATAAAAAAAATGAGTGCCATATTAGACGGAGCAGTATTCCCGGGCACACAAGGTGGACCACTAGAGCACGTAATAGCAGCGAAAGCAGTAGCTTACGGTGAAGCACTAGAACCCAGTTTCAAAGAGTACGGCAAACAAGTAATAGCAAACGCAGCGGCACTATCTAAGGCAATGGTAGCTAGGGGTTACAAGATTATATCTGGTGGTACGGATAACCATATGATGCTAATAGACCTCAGACCCAAAGATGAGAATCTGACAGGAAAAGTAGCAGAAAACGCACTGGTAAAAGCAGACATTACCCTCAATAAGAATGCAGTACCGTTTGAGACTCGCTCGCCATTCGTTACTTCAGGCATACGCATAGGGACTCCTGCCATCACTACCAGGGGTATGAAGGCGGAGCATATGGATAAAGTAGCTGAACTAATAGACCGTGTACTCGTAAATCCTGAAAACGAAACCAATCTTGCTGCTGTAAAGTCAGAAGTAAATGCTTGGATGAACGATTTTCCACTCTACGGATAGTAGGGTTTTCTCTACTTTCAGATAATCACGCTATATTAGCCTACTTTAAGTAAATAGACTAAGCACATCAAAACTACTTTATCACATATAAAACAATACTGGCGAAATGACATCCTAGCTGGATTTAGCGTTTCATTGGTAGCTCTTCCGCTTTCTATAGGCGTAGCCTTGGCGATGAATCTTCCTCCAAAAGCTTTGCTTGCAGGAATATTTGCTGCTATCGTAGGTGGTGTTTTTACTTCGTTTATTAGAAGTGGAAGTGTGTCTATAAACGGGCCCTCTCCAGCTCTCATAGGCATAGTTATAGCCGGCATGGCCGTACTCGGAAGCTGGGAGTATATGTTGGCTGCCTTTGTGTGTGCAGGAGCTTTACAAGCTCTTTTTGGGGCTTTTAAACTCGGAGGTCTGGCAGACTTCATTCCCTCATCTGTAGTGTCAGGAATGATGGCTGCTATAGGCGTTATCATTCTCGCAGGTCAGGTTCACTCTGGCTTGGGTGTAGAGATAGGAGAAATGAATGACTTTGAAAAACTGTTGGAAATTCCATACAGTTTAGCAAAAATGAATCCCCTTATCGCTATTATCTTTTTTAATAGTTTAATTATCTTAGCTATACACCCTAACGTCAATAATAAGTTTATCCAATACGTGCCCGCACCTATTTGGCTGCTATTATTTGCAGTACCGTTATATATACTTTTCGAATACTTGCTGGACGGTCAAATCACCATGTTTGGAACAGAGCACTCACTCAACCCAGCTAAAGATCTTATTAATTTTGAACTTCCGCGTGACATAGTTAATGACTTATTGGTTTTTCCTGACTTTGGCAAGGTAACCAGTGTAAGTTTTTGGTTAGTCGTACTCTCTGTGTTTTTAGTTTCTACTATAGAAACGCTAGGATCTGCTAAAGCTATAGACAAAATAGATCCACTAAAACGCAAAACCAACCTCAACAAGGATGTAGCAGCTATGGGTCTAAGCACTGTTCTCTCGGGTTTTATAGGTGGGCTTCCTGTGATTGCTGTGATCGCACGTAGCTCTGTAAACATAAATCACGGTGCAAAAACACGATTAAGTAACCTTGTACATGGTGTGCTTATTCTATTATTTGTATTCTTACTCTCAGACTTTATCAAAATGGTACCTAAGGCGGCTCTAATGGCCATTTTAGTATTTACAGGATATAAACTCGCCTCTCCCAAGGTGTTTAAAGATGCTACCTTAAAAGGGTATGAGCAGTTTCTAATACTTAGCGTCACACTAGTTTCCACACTACTTACAGACCTTAATAAGGGTATACTCATCGGAATACTGTTTACTATAGTAATACACTTAGTACGCTCTCATTTGCCTGCTACACTTTTTTTTAAATACTTAGCTAAACCCTTTTTCCACCTTTCAAAAATAGACGACCACTACCACCTCCGCGTAAAGGGAGTAGCTAATTTTAGTAGTATACTAAAACTTAGAAAGAGACTAACAGAAATCCCTCCAGAAAATAAAATAGTCTTTGATTTTTCACGTACACGTCTGGTAGATTTTAGCATGTTGGAGTTTGTAAATACGTGGGGAAAAGATTATAAAAATGAACAAAGAGGACGTTACGAAATCATAGGGCTGGACGAACATCTTACCACAAGTGAACATCCATATACTATACATGCTCTACCTCAAACTGTAGCTAAGCCACTCTCAAAAAGACAAAATGAGCTTAAAGAATATGCTTTTGCCAATGGCTGGTCCTTTGAACCTAAACTAGACTGGAATACTGATTATCTGATAGAAAATACCTTCTTCGAAACCAGACCAATAGAATACTTAAAAAATAGAATGACCGGTAAGTTTCCATGCAATGCTGCTTGGGATCTCGTGGACATGACCTTTGATGAGGGAGCCCTTATGACTGCTGAAGTACATAATATGAGTATGATGCTGATACACTTTAATCAGGATATCCCGAATTTTCAATTGGATAAGGAACGCCTTTTTAACAGACTGCTAGATTTTGCCATAAAAGAAGATATAGATGTGTCAGAAGACTTTGATACGAGGTTTTCTGTAAAAGGAAAAGACCGTAAGGCTATCAAGAAGTTCTTCACTCCAGAGCTACGCTCATTCATTAAAGACAACGATAAGTATCACATTGAGAGTACAAATAATGTAATTTTAATCTTCCGATATTTCCGAATAATGAGTATCTCAGAAATAAAGGAACTTAATTCCTTTGGTGAGCAGCTAAGTGCTCATTTTCATAACTGTGTGGAGATACCAAAAGAACTCTAAATGACGAAAGTGCTATAACCAAAATTATCGGAAATGGTATTTAGCAGCATTACATTCATTCTTTACTTTCTGCCAGCATTTCTAGTATTATATTATGTCACACCTTCTAAGTATAGAAATATCACTTTATTGCTGGGAAGTATATTCTTCTATGCTTGGGGAGCTCCAAAATTCATCTTTGTTATAATTGGCACCACTATAATAGATTATGTGGTAATCAATATAATGCACTTAGAAAAAAGAGGTAACGTTCAAAAAGGCTTACTAGCTCTTTCTGTTAGTATCAATTTGGCCCTGTTGTTTTACTTCAAATATGCCAACTTTTTTGTTGACAATCTCAATGTGTTCCTAGGCACTTTTTCTGAGAATCAAATGAGGCTTGGGACGGTTTTACTACCTATTGGAATCTCTTTTTATACCTTTGAATCAATAACATATTCGGTAGACATCTATCGAGGGATTCACAAACCTCTTAAACGCTTTACCGACTACCTATTATACATTTTACTTTTTCCGAAACTTATAGCAGGTCCTATTGTCAGATACCAAGAAATTGCGGGACAGATAAAAGACAGAGTAGGAAAAGAAACCATAGATAATGTCCTTATAGGACTCTACCGATTTTCAATAGGCTTAGGTAAAAAAGCCTTAATAGCCAACGAACTAGGCTTAAGAGCAGACAGATTAATGGGTGCTGACGCTTTAAACTTGAGCTCGCCAGATGCCTGGGTAGGTGCTCTAGCATATACATTTCAAATTTACTTCGACTTCTCTGGCTATTCTGATATGGCTATAGGAATATGTAAAATGGTAGGGTTTGACATCCCAGAAAACTTTGAGAGCCCATATACTTCTAAGAGCATTACAGAGTTTTGGAGGAGGTGGCATATTTCACTTGGAGCGTGGATGAAAAACTACCTCTACATTCCTTTAGGCGGAAATAAAAAACCCAATAAATGGCTAAATTACAGAAATTTATGGGTCGTTTTTTTCATTTCTGGACTATGGCACGGTGCTTCTTGGACGTTTGTCATTTGGGGGCTATATCACGGATTCTTCATAGTGTTAGAGCGTAGCTTGAAAAGTAGCTTTTTTATTAAAATACCATCCATTATAAAACTGTTGTATACCTTTTTTATTGTTACTTTAGGTTGGGTATTTTTTCGAATAGAAAATATTGATAAAGCAAAGAGCTACTTCTCTTATATGTTCGATTTTTCGAATCTCAGTCTTGGAGATTATGACACATCGTTTTGGGTTTGTTTTGGGTTCGCTGTTGTTTTTTCATTAATGGTTAATATCCCTGGTGGACGCTTACTAAAAGAATACATCTACCGCTCAGAACATACTTTAAAGTCTCACCTAGTTATGACAATGCTGTGCGGTATATTACTTGTTCTCTCTGTTTTGTCAATTTCTGCAAATGGTTTTAACCCATTCATTTACTTTAGATTTTAAAATGAAAAAGCAAATACCCAAAATCTTATTGTTATTCGCTTGGATATTTGTTTTTGCTTCGGTGCACGTAGCCTCTTATTTTAACTTTGATACTCAAGATAAATATCGAGTACCAATAACACATGACTATCACATGGATTTTTCGTTCGATCAATGGTTCAAAGGAAGATATCAGTTAAATTCCGATCGGTACTACAGAGAAAATTATGGCCTGAGAAACATTGCCGTACGCTCAAAAAACCAACTAGACTATTGGTTCTTTCATGAAACAAGTTCCAAGGACGTAATCGTAGGTAAAAATGGATATCTTTATGAAAAAAACTATATAGAATCTTATCTAGGTATTAACTACATAGGTAAGGATTCAATAGAAAGCCAAGTTAACAGACTAAAAAAAGTGCAAGATACTTTGGCAAAAATGGGCAAACATTTAATCGTTATCATAGCACCTGGAAAAGGCCACTACTTGCCTGAATATATTCCCGAAAAATTCGTCAGACAAAATAAAAAAACAAATTACTCTGAGTTTATTCGAATAGTTAAAAGAAAGCACGTTGAAGTCCTAGACCTAAATGGATACTTTCTATCGCAAAAGAAAAATACTCCGTATCCATTGTATGGGAAAAACGGAATCCATTGGAGTCGCTATGGCCTCTGTATTGCAATAGATCAAGTTTTAAAACACACAGAGACTAGTTGCTCTAGAAACCTTATAACTGCCAGCTGGAATTCTATCGAGATAGATGATGAGAGACCATATGACTATGATATAGCAAATGGCATGTACTTAATGACTAAACTAAAAGGGAAGAAAATGGCCTACCCAAAACTCTTTTATTCAGACGAGTCTTTATCTGCAAAACCAAAAACAATAGTCATAGCAGATAGCTACTATTGGGGGATGTACAACAGTGGAATTACACAGGCTTTTGAAAGTAACTCCTTTTGGTACTATAACCGTCAAGTCTTTCCTGATTCATATACAACTCTAACTTATGTGGACCAAAAAAACTTGAGTCAAGAAATAGCCTCAAATGATCTATTTATAATACTTTGCACTGAAGGCAATATGCACAATTTTGGTTGGGGTTTTTTAGAAAAGATGGAGAAGGAACTATATATTCCTTAGATTTTAGTCGAAATACCAAATGATGCACCATAATTCGTTGCAAATTCCGGAACAACCAAAGCGTGAAGACTTTGCGTACTTAGAAATATACTGGTCTTGCCCATCCTATACTCAGCTGCCGCATTCCAAACTATTCCTTGAAAATTGCCATAGCCTAAGGTAGTAAGTACTTTTAGCTTATTGCTAAACTCATGGGTAATACCAGCAGTAGCCGTTACTCCCAAATCACCTAGATCTATGGCACTAGCTTGTATAAGGAGCATAGTGCGACAACTTAACTTATGCTGCCAGCCGACCTGTAACCTGCTCGGTAAACTTGCCCATTTGCTGGAGCTTCTACCTCTATCTAAAGTCGCATTATACGCAGAGTCTACTCTATTTTCTATGGACGTGCTATCAGATAAAAAATTTAGCTGTAAGCCCGTAAATCTAAAAGTACTGTCTAATGTAATGGTCTCGTTATCCAACAATCGCGTCAGATTAAAATCTGAAGCAGAAAAAACCAATGTATTGCTTCTGTTCCACATATACCGAATATCTAAGTCACCTTCTACGCCCACGCCCTGCAGTCCCTTTCTGGCAGCAGAAAACTCAGCATCATCTGCTGTGACATCAAGGTAGCTACCGCCAGATGAAGTGAACACACTTAATTCCTTAGCTTGTACCGACCTATAGCCTGTTAAAAAACTAACTCCATACCCCACTTTCACTTGAAACTTTTCAGTGCTGGTTAAGTTTTGGGTTGCTCCTAATACAAGGTTAGATGAGCGAATATATCTTATATTTTTACTCTTTACCTCAGCACCTTGGAAACTACCGTTTCCCAGCAGGAGAAACTCCGAAAGCTTTTTACTGCTATGGAAGCCTACTAAGCTTTTAAACTTAACTTGTATACCCCACTTTTTAGTGAGTTTATACTCTGCACTTGCTCTACTTTCTGCGTAGATATTGTTTTTAATAGAGCCCCCGTCTAGAAACTGCTGCTTAGCACTCTCTGTAAATGTACTTCTAAAAAGCACATCGTTAAAAAGCTGAGTATTTACAGCATTAGAGCCAGCTACAAAATCTCCACTTAACTTGGCAGATCCTTTATTCCAGTCTGCGTCAAAAGCATTACCTAAGAATGAAAAACTGTCCCTTGACTGAGCATTACTAACTAAAGGCAATGCACAAATAAGGATCAAAAGCTTAAAGTCTATTTTCATATATAAAGTTTGTAATAAGTTGTACTTCTACTCCGTAGTCACTGTACATCTTATATCGGATTGCATCTTTTGTATTTAAAATTACGGTCACCTCCACCTGCTCTGCAGATTTAAGGAGCTGAAACTCTGTACGCGAAATAGATACTACTACTTCACTTTCTACTTGCCCCACAGTTTTGCCAGTGATAGCATCCACTTCTGCTGCTTGCATTTGAGAGCCAGTATCTGACCCCTTAGCGAATAAAAATCCTCCTTGTACATCTACAAACTCTAGCCTTAAATCACCTTGAAATGGAAAACTATTTTTAATCTTCAGCAGAAGCTTTCCTTCCTTTATATTTTGTGTTTCATTATCACCCAAAAGATTAAAATCCTCGAAAACGGTAAGAGAAAATGAGTCTAGACCGATAGTAAGTGGTACTTCAATCTTAAGATTTGCTTTTAATTCACTGTAGTCATAAGCAAAGTCCCTGAAGTCTATCGTACCATTTGGTCTAACTTTTACAAGTAAGTCTAATTGAATTTTGTCTGGTATATTCTCAATGAATTGCTTTAAGTTGGAGTTAGTATTGTCAAATCTCAAACTTTGAACAGTTGGTGTTTGAGGTGTTGCATTATTGACCTTTTCTATATTAATGGTTTTGGGGAATCCCGGTTGAAGATTTATAGTGTTGGGCTTTCTTGTATTAATGGAAGAAATATTATTAATATCTAACCTGCTTTCTATTCCAAAACTATTGAAAAACTCTAAATCTAGACTTGCCCCTTCTAATGAGATGTTCCCCGTAACGTTTTCAAAAATCCGAATAGCTTGAGTGTCTAAAAGAGCAAATTCGTGAGGGCCTGGATCTCCATAAACTAGAGAGGGCCTAACATCTACGAGTCCGAATCTTATATTAATTTTATCATCAAGCGAAAGGGTTCGTTCTATACCTGAATATTTGATGCTTGCAGTCATTTCGCTGTAGACATTATTATAATCTGGAGCTGTTGATTTTTCTTTTCCCCACAGACTTATATTAAAGCCATCTATTGGAAACCTTTCCTCCACAATTATGATCTCTCCTTTGGGTGCGGGTGGAATTGTCCACTCTTTCTCTATACTTTCACCACCTTGTCCTAATCTTCTGCTATTGGGAATTTTATAATTCAACACGATAGCTTCTTCTATGCTTGACTCTACATACATCAAAACATAACCCTCTTTTACAGTCAGTTCTGTTAGGTAGGCTCCTCCAAACTCGTACTTGGTCTCATCATTTCTCTCAATTAAATTCTGAGCTGGAAAGATGGCCGTAGCCACCTGAGGTTTTAGGTCTCTAATCGTAATGGTCGTTCTAATCCCTTTACTGGCATCTATAAGCACATCTCCATTGCTCGCTCTAGTTTTCACTTTAATGACTATAAGCTCCAGTACTCCATCCACCGTTTTACCTGCTAAATCATATGATTCAGATACTGTAGTATTGGGAAATACGTCATTAAATACTCCCGAAACTATTACACTTTTGTCTTCAAAGTTTCGAAGTTCGAACTCTAGCACTTCTGCCTCTACTGGCAGATCATTGCTGATAGATATGTCTATAAAACCCTCATTAAATGTGGCGGTAGTAAAAAATTGTTCTGTGACATCCAGCACAGTTCCTTCATTTGTTACTATCTCCTGGGCGGGCAGGCTAGCCTCAGTGCCATTGAGAAATAAACTAGGCGGATAAAGCTCTAGCAGCGTGAGTGTATCTGTGAATGACCTGTTCTCTAGTACCAGGCTAGTTAGCGAGACTTCTACCGTCTCTATCCTGTCTGGTATCTGCAGAATATCATCTAGATTATTTACAGCATACTCCGCTTCGTAAACTACGTTAAGTGAGCTGTCATTATTTTTATTTAACAGTGAGTCGGGTACCAGATCACCTAGGGTGAGATTGGTCTCCACTAATGGGGTAACCCAATTACTCTCATATGAAAACTTTTCTTTGCGGCAGCTAGATGCCAAAAGTAAAATTAGAAAAAGGAAAGAATATACATGACGCATGAGTACAAATAAAGCCATCAAAAGGCTGATTTTATTAAATTTGTTCTAGAAATTGCACTAAAATGTCTTCACATCACTTTGTAAAAGATGGTCAAGAGCCTGCTCTGATTATAGCTAACGGGGAATCTTGCTCCTATGAAATGCTCACCGGACTGATGGAGTGGTGCCCATATATCGTAGTATTAGACGGTGCATATGAACGTGTAAAAAAGCTACAAATACAACCGGATTTAGTCATTGGGGATTTTGATAGTATTAAAGATACGGAAAGAATTGGGCACACTACGTTCCTTCATGATAAGGATCAAAACACCACTGATCTGGAAAAAGCAATAAACCACCTTATCAAAAAGAAGTGCTCAGATATCAATGTAGTGTGGGCTACCGGGAGAAGATTAGACCATACCTTGAATAATTTTCACACCCTAGCTAAATTTAAAGAAACTAACATTGTCCTGTATGATAACCATTCTAAAGCATTTGTGCTGCCTGAAAACTTCTGTAAAGTGTACAAAAAAGACAGTAAGCTATCGTTAGTCCCTCTCCACTCCTGTGAAGGAATCACCACCAAAAACCTAGCCTACAATCTTACAAGTGGTTACCTGTCTATAGGTCATAGAAGCGGCACGAGCAATCATGCACGTGAAGACGGAGAAGTGACCATAAGTCACTTATCTGGCACCTTGGTACTGATAGAAAGTGAGGATTAGCGGCTGTAGTTTGGCGACTCCTTCGTAATGGTCACATCATGTGGGTGGCTCTCTCTGATACCAGAGCCTGTGATATGTGTAAACTGAGCTTCTTGGAGCTGTGCTATAGTCTCAGAACCTGTATATCCCATACCCGCTCGCAGTCCGCCTATGTACTGGTATATCACCTCTGACAAGCTTCCTTTAAAGGCCACAGTACCTACTATACCTTCTGGCACTAGTTTTCCTATTTCAGCTTCTGCATCTTGGAAGTAGCGGTCTGTAGATCCTTGTTTCATAGCCTCTATACTGCCCATTCCTCGGTAACTCTTTACTTTTCTACCTTCATAAAAAGATATATCTCCAGGAGCTTCTTCCGTACCTGCAAATAAACTTCCTGCCATAATAGCATCTGCTCCGGCTACTATAGCTTTGACTAAGTCTCCACTATATCTGATACCACCATCAGCTATCACTGGTACACCAGTTCCTTTTAGTGCTTCAGCACACTCCATTACTGCATTCAGCTGAGGTACACCTATACCTGCTATGATGCGTGTAGTACATATAGATCCGGGACCTACACCTACTTTTACTGCATCAGCTCCATTATCTGCCAGATACTTAGCAGCGGCTCCTGTGGCTACATTACCCACGATTACTTGTAAATCTGGAAACTTTGCTTTTACCTTCTTTAGCTCATCTACTACGCCCTTAGAGTGTCCGTGAGCCGTATCTATGGCCACCACGTCCACATCTTGCTCTACTAGTGCGGTAACTCGCTCTAGCGTATCTGCAGTCACGCCTACAGCTCCTCCTACCATTAGCCTGCCAAACTGGTCCTTGCAAGCTTGAGGATGATTCTTTACTTTTTGAATATCTTTAAAGGTAATAAGCCCAAGGAGCTTATTGGCTTTATCTACTACTGGCAGTTTCTCTATTTTATATTTTTGTAATATTTGCTCTGCTTCTTTTAAGTCTGTGCCTTTTGCTGTAGTCACCAGATTCTCTTTAGTCATGACCTCAGCTATCGCTGTCTGTAGGTCTCTTTGAAAACGAAGATCTCTATTGGTAATAATTCCAATAAGAATATTATGACTATCTGTTATAGGAATTCCTCCTATTCTATTTTCCTTCATTACTTGAAGGGCATCTGCTAGAGTATTGTCCTTGCTAAGTGTAATCGGGTCTTTTATCATTCCACTCTCAGAACGCTTTACTTTCTTTATTTCCGCTGCTTGCTCTGCTATGGACATGTTTTTATGCACTATGCCTATTCCGCCTTCCCTTGCTATGGCTATAGCGAGCTCGGCTTCTGTGACAGTGTCCATTGCTGCACTTATAATTGGGATATTGATACTAAGCTTCTTGGTTAGTCTAGTCCGAGTATTCGTATCTCGAGGTAAAACCTCAGAATATCTAGGTAAAACTAATACATCATCAAAGGTTAAACCTTGGTAAGCAATTTTAGAAAATTTGGATTGAGACATCAGCAAATATTGGATTTGTTATTTGCCGTTCAAAAGTACTTACAATAGTACCTATTCACCTAATTTATTTGATATTAAGTGGTTTGCTTTCTGTTTTGACACGGAGATGGCACAAAATTATCGTTCCGTTTCCTTCTTTTACTCCTAATTGAAATACGAGTTACAGTATGTTCGTTATCTTTGTGCTTTATCACATGAGAGGGTTTTTCAGTTTCATACTAATTTTTTTTACTGCTTTAGTCTGGGCTCAGAGTACCGACGAAAAACTGGCTGCCCAGTTTTATGAAAACGGCGAATATGAAAAGGCTGAAGGACTGTATAAAAAGCTGAACCGTCAGCAGCCTAACTCCGTCTACATATATGAATCCTACCTAAGCACTCTCTTAGCTTTGAAAGAAGAAAAAAGTGCGGAAAACTTAGTCGAAAAACAAATAAGAAAAAATACAGGTCTGCTTAATTACGAAGTAGACTTAGGATACGTCTATCTCCAGTTTGACAAGAAAGAAAAAGCGGTCAAGCACTTTGAAAAACTCATAAAAGAGAATGCCACTGATAGAGGTGCAATTATCTCTTTAGCACAATCCTTTAGCAGAAGACAGCTTAATAGTGAGGTGCTAAAAGCATATGAATTAGGGACTAAAAAACAGGGTGTTCTCACATTTTACACACAGCTTATTTCTGAATATAAAGATCAAGGGAATACAAAAGACCTCACTAACTTCTCCCTCGAAGTACTAGCAAATGACCCCAATGCATATGAGTACATCACTAACAATCTAGATGTAGTGTACGAAGACGAGGAGGCTGCTCAGTACTTACAGGGCCGTGCCTTAGCTTATGCCCAGAAAAACCCAAGTAACCAGATCTATGACGAGCTACTACTAGAAGTCTTTTTACAACAAAAAAAATACTCCTCTGCACTGCGTCAAATTACCTCACTAGATAAAAGAAATAACAATAACGGGGCTAGGGTGCTACATCTAGCCAATGTATGTATCCAAAATAACGAATACACTACAGCCTTAAAAGCATACCAGTATGTAGTAGAATTAGGTAGCGATGAGCCAAACTTTACCGCAGGAAAGAGTGGACTAATAAACGCTCTTTATCTTAAAACAACCAGCTCACTAATACCAAATGTACAAGAAGTAGATAGCCTGATAGCACTTACAGAAGAATTCGTAGCAAGTCAAAACATGCCCTATGCTACTGCTAATAGTTCTCTCAGATTAGCGGAGCTTTATCTCTTTTACAAGCACAATATGGGTGCTGGCACTGCTATACTAGAGGAACTAGTGCAGTCCTACGGACTTAGAGCTAACTTTATAGCAGAGTGTAAGCTACTGCTAGGAGACGCTTACCTGATGCAAAATAATATATGGGATGCTAAGCTGATGTACGGACAGGTAGACAAACAATTTAAAGAAGACGCTCTGGGTCAAGAAGCAAAGTTTAAAAACGCAAAACTAAGTTACTATACAGCGGATTTTGAATGGGCTAAAAGCCAGTTGGATATCCTTAAAACTGCCACATCTCAACTGATAAGCAACAATGCCATAGAGCTGGTATTGCGAATCCAAGACAATACAGGTTTAGACACTACAGAAGAGGCTATGAAGGAGTATGCTAGTGCCGAGTTTTACTTGTTTAAAAACGAAATAGATAAATGTACTGAAGTATTAAATCTACTGCCCTTCAAATATCCAGACCACTCACTACAAGATGAGATCTACTACCTAAAAGCAGAAGTACAGGAAAAGCTAGGAAATTACGAAGAAGCCAATACGCTATATACCTCGCTATATACTAACTACGGAAACGATATACTGGCAGATAACGCTTTATTCAAGTCTGCTAATATTACTTTATATATTCTCAACAAACCTGCATTGGCACAAGACCTTTTCGAAAAACTCCTCCTAGAATACAACGCTAGTCTATACGCTGTAGATGCTCGAAAAATGTACTACGGGCTAAAGGAAGGAAAAAGTAAAGAAGAACTCTTCTTTGAATAAAAGACATGAGTTCTAGCAGTAAAAAGGCAATACTAGAATGGCTGTTTGTAGGAGTCATTATGGTTCTGCTGTCTGTCCCGCTTTGGCTTAAAGTAGACCAACTTCCCATACGCTTATGGGATGAAGCTCAGAATGCTGTGAATGCTCTAGAGATGTCCCAAACTCACAACTGGCTAGTAAGAACATATGACTATCAACCAGACACCTTTGACTGTAAGCCACCACTGCTTATATGGTTTCAGGTGCTATCTATAAAAGCTTTAGGTCTTACGGAACTCTCTATTCGGCTGCCCTCCGTCGTTTTTTCTGTTCTCTCATGTTTCGTATTGTTTGCATTAATCTACACGATGACTGACAAGAAATGGCCCGGCATACTCGCAGTACTAATCACTGTGACATCCGTAGGTTTTTATGGAGAGCATGCAGGACGGTACGGTGACCATGAAGCACTCCTTATTCTGTTAATACTCGTGTTTCTTTATTACCTGTACTGCTACTCTGTCTCTTTACAAAACAACTATCTCTATGCTATGGGCGTCACCATCGCCCTAGGCATCCTCTGCAAGAGCATCGCTATACTTCTTATTTTACCTGGAGCTATTACTTATCTCTGGTATTGTAAAAGTCTTGGTGGTTTATTCAAAAACAAGCACCTCTACTCCGCTACTCTAATGGTGCTGGTCATAGTGGCTTCATACTACCTGGGCAGAACCTATTACCAGCCAGACTATCTATATACAGTATGGCATGGCGAGTTACTTCCCCGGTTTACCAATACTTCCGAAACTCACCATTTTAGATACATCAGTTTTTGGTTCTATTTTGAATTGCTCTATAAAGAGACTTTTGTGCTGTGGTCTTTTCTGGTTCCGTTTACCTTGCTAATTCCCGTAATGAAGCGTAAACTCACTAAGAAGTGGTTTTTCTGGTTTGTAAGTGGGTTGACATTATTACTAATCTTATCTGCAGGAACTAAGCATTACTGGTACATCGCCCCTTTAGTGCCCCTATTTGCTGGCTTGATAGCTATAAGCATTTATTACCTTTTCGAAAAATCCAACATGCTCGGTATAATTTTACTAGTCCCCATACTACTAATGGGATTTAGCAGGTATACTAAAGCATATAGAGATGCACTGCACCCTACCGAAAAATGGGATGAATGGGAGAGGTATGGTATTTCTCGTTTTCTGAAAGATGATAGACATTTGAAGAATATTAGCTTTAACACCAAAATACTCCTGCGACCACACAATGCCCACGAAGCATATCAGTTTTACTTGAAAAGGTTAGAACAAAAAGAAGGTCTAAAAATTGATAGAACTACATTCATAAGTTTACAGGTAGGAGATACCATCCTCAGTCATCATAAGATGGTATATGACAGTCTCCGACAGGATTATAGGGTAGAGGTGCTAGATAGCTCATATCAGTACACTAAACTGACGGTACTACACCCTAAAGATACTGCGATAACATACCATCAAACAACTTTATAAATGAAATTACACTTTAAATACATACCGCACCTACTCGTCCTTATTGGTTTTTTTATGATAAGTGTACCACTTTGGCTTAAGGTAGATGTGCTCCCTATACGCCTGTGGGATGAGTCCAGAAATGCGGTAAATGCTATAGAAATGTACCAAACGGGGGACTGGCTTGTACGTACGTATGGATTCGCACCCGAGACTTACGAGTTGAAACCTCCATTGCTTACTTGGTTTCAAGTAGCCTCTTTGAATATTTTCGGACTCAATGAGCTTGGAATACGCTTCCCCTCAGTGGTGTTTAGTCTAGTCACTCTGATAATGTTGTTCTCGCTAATGTACCGTATGACTCGTAAGTGGTATATCGCTCTGTTGGCTTCTTTTGTCTGTGCCACTTCAGCGGGTTTTTATACAGAGCACTTAGGTAGGTTCGGAGACCACGAAGCTCTCCTTGTATGCTTATATACGTGCTTATTTTATGTGGTGTATCAGTACAGTACTACTGAGAGGGTACGGTATATTTACCTTACGGCTCTCTCAGTAGCACTGGCCGTACTTTGTAAAAGCATCTCAGTAGGTATGTTACTCCCCGGCATTTTTCTGTTCTTATTATTTGACAAGAAGATGCTGACTCTTCTTAAAAACAAGCATACATATTTGGCTCTGCTTCTAGGAACTCTGCCTGTTTTTATATATTACTATCTCCGTGAACAAGTGCAACCGGGCTATCTCCATATGGTTTGGGAGATGGAATTATTCCCACGATTCTTCAATACCTCTACAGAGCTGGTATTTCAAGAGGATCCGTTTAATTACTACTTTAACTTAATCAGACACTCTCAAATGGAATATTGGGTGTGGTCACTTATACTTGTGATACTCGCTCCGTTTGTCGCTAAGAAAATAGACAGACAATGGGCTTTTTGGAGCATTCAGGCTGTACTATTCCTTCTGATTATATCCAGCGGAACTAAAAACTTCTGGTACTCTGCACCTGCCATACCTATGCTAGCGGGTGCTATAGCTATAAGTATTCATCTATTGATTAGTAAAAAACGTAAATACAACTTCGTACTAGCTGTTCCACTCGCTGTACTGGCTACGCTCAGCTATCAAAAAGCATACAAATATGCCCTGCAACCCGCAGAGCAATATTACGAATGGGAGACCAATGGGATTTCACATTTCTTAAAAAACGAAAACCATCTAGCAAATATCACTTCTGGTACTAGAATTTTATTGGATGACCAATACGGCTTTGAGCCTCATAAGTTTTATATAGAAGCATTGAAAATAGAGCGGGGATTAGATATCAAACGTACAGAACTTTATAACATTAAGCCTTACGATACTTTGCTGATTTCTCACCTAAGTACGCTTCAAAAGCTAAAAGAATCTTACGGCATAGAAATAATAGACAGCTCCTATAGTCACACTAAGCTTCTTACCCTTTTTCCCAAAGATGCCCTAATCCAAATAGACTCTGTAAACCAACTCAGCTCGGTAGAATAATCCATTAGCAAAGTCTGTATTAAGCGGCACTCTATCGTCTCCAAAGCGGAATAGACTCAGCCCAAAGTCTATCTTATCGTCATTCTCATATACACGAAAAGATCTACCTAGCGATACTCCTGCCATTCCTCTGATAATCAAACCTTTTACAGGCTCATAGCCTACGTGTGCTGCTATCTCATTTGAAAGGTGATGGACATAAAGTGGTGTCGAGTATATCGAAATTGCTCCTCCTTGTACATTATACGATTTTACAGTAGCTCGCCAATTTACACCTGTAGTGACCTTTGGCATTAGTCTATAGTTTATCTTGGCATAAGAGGGCACTATCACATCCATTTCTAGTTTTTCTTTTTGATAATAGAACCCGAAAAGAGGCACCAAAAAAGGCCCAAATCTGTCACCATTCATATATGCACCAAACTTGTAACTAAGGTTTTCATTCTTCTTCATTTTCGCAAGTACTAAGCCACCTATTTGAAAATCTTCTTTACGCAGTTCCTCTTTAAAGTTAGAGGCTACCTTAGGTAGTAATAAATATGTAGCACTCCACTTTTCTGAATGTTTCACATTTATCCCAACTTTTAAAATATAAGAAGAAACTGGTATTTTATTCTCGTTAGGACCCCACACCGCAGATACCCTGTCATATACCACTCCTGTGAGTAAAGCGTTACCATTTTTCAGTTCTATAGGTACGGTAAGGTTAAAATTGAACTTCTGTAAATCTGTGGTCTGATTGCTACTGTCAAAAGTGTTTTGAGGCGTAGCGGTGTACTCTGAGTTTAATATATCTACATAGTTTTGAGAGAAACTGCTAAATGAATACAGCAATAAAATTACAAATAGATACTTCCTCATGAGAGACAATTATACTACTTTACATGTACTTTTACAGCTTTAAAATATGTTTCACATCGTTTTACTAGAACCGCGTATGCCTGGCAATGTAGGCACTATTGGCCGACTGGCTGTAGCTACAGACTGTACGCTACACCTTATTAAACCCTACGGTTTTAAAGCTATAGATGAGGAAAAAGTAAAGCGAGCCGGTATGGACTACTGGGCAGATCTCAACTATATGGAATATGAAAATATAGAGGCTTTTTGGCA
>Ga0222644_1000066_pt1 | contig 59145 bp, 68 predicted proteins | sample AntAcemetagen291_FD_179800 | JGI IMG/M metagenome (GOLD analysis project Ga0222644, IMG submission 179800) | Saline water microbial communities from Ace Lake, Antarctica - #291 | ecosystem: Environmental > Aquatic > Non-marine Saline and Alkaline > Saline | place: Antarctica: Ace Lake...
TAAGTTTATGTATTGTTTAAATTGCATTTTTTATAAATAAATATTGTGACTATTTTTTTATAATTTTTTTAATCTTTCCGTTCTCGGTTCTAGCAAACCTTGCTTTGGATGTTTCCATGGATGGAATGGCTGTACCAGAATAAGTTTTACCACCATAAACCCAACTTACTTTTTTACCTTTTTTCATATATTTTCTGTATTTTTATGTATATCTATGTACTCGCCACCATGTCGCTCTATGAAGTTAATCATAGATTTTTCGTGAACGTAGGATGTTATTGGTCGACTAGTGCTAAATACTTGATTTTCTAATATCTTACCATAATTGAATATAGTGTTATCATCGTTTTTAGAAACGTAGTAAGGTTTATTTAGATCGCTGTGATTGTATATCATATCTTTATTTTTTATTTAGGCTTGACCCCCATCTGTAATAGACCAATTATATGTATTTATTAAAACATTTCTACCAGATTGTCCAGAACTATTGTATTTTATTGTTCCAGCACTAAATGGTACGTCTTGTTGTAAACTAAGTCGAGACCAATCCCTATAACAGTCGGCTAAGTTTTGTGCTGACATGTTAGATTGTTCCAAAAACATGTGCATGGTAGTAATATTACTTACATCCCAATTATTGAGGGGTTGGTTAAATGCTTGTGCGTTATAAAACATTGTAGTCATATTTTCAACACCACTTACATCCCAATTATTAATGTTCTGGTTAAATAATTTAGCACTTAAAAACGTTTCCTCCATCTGTGTAGCATTGCTAGTATTCCAATTGTTAAGTGGCTGATTAAACGCAAACGCATTAAGAAACATAGCCCTAATATTTGTAACATTGCTTACATCCCAATTGTTTAAAGGTTTATTAAATTGAAATGCACTCGTGAACACAGCGTACATGCTAGTTACATTGCTAGTGTTCCAATTTGTTGTATCTGGATTTGCTAATGAACCACCTCGAAACATACAATCCATAGAGGTTACTTGACTTAGATTTGGTATGTCTGTTGCAGTCACTAACATGTTTTTACATCCAAAAAAAGCACCTTCAAAACTAGACCAAACAATATTACCCCATTGTTTTATATCTTTGACTTTCTCGTCATCTCCAGAATTGTTGAACTTTATTCTGCTAAATCCATTGACTGCCTTGGGAAATATATGCAGATCGTAAACCCCCGCATTTGTAAAGGTTATAGTAGCTTCATCGCTTAAATTATTGAAGGTTTCAATAACATTACCACCTTGTTTGGCTAATATATCATAATCCCCTTCAGCACCTGTGAACTGAAATTGATTATTGTTTGATGTTCCGTTTTTTGTAGAATCAATTTGAATAGTAAGTGTTGGTATTAATCCACCGTCAATTATAGACCAATTATAAGTATTAATTAATATATCCCTACCAACTTGACCCGAACTATTATATTTTGTTGTGCCTGCATGAAACGATATGTTTTGTTTAAGGCTAAGTTGTGACCAATTTTCATAGCATGCTGTTAGGTTCTCTACTGATAGGTTTGCACCCTCCAACATGCTGTCCATACTATTAATGTTATTTATATTCCAATTTCTCATATTTGGATTTGCATTTGTTGCAAACAAAAACATAAAATCCATGCTAGTGCAAATGCCTAAATTGGGTATATCTATTGCATTAACTTCCATATTTTCACAATCAAAAAAAGCTTGTGAAAAAGTAGACCAAAGAATACCACCCCATTGCTTTATATCTGTAATTTTAAGTTTATCCCCACGATTATTAAATTCAATGCGATTAAACCCATTAACCCTTTTTGCTTTTACCTCTAAAATATAAACACCAGAACCGTTGTTAAATGTGATAGTTTCCTCACCAGATAAATCTCTAAAGGTTTGCACTACTATACCGTTCTGTTTTGCTACCACGTCATAATTCCCTTGTGCTCCTGTAAACTGAAATTGGTCTGAATTACTACCAGCTTTTGAGGTGTCTACTTCTATAATAAAGGCGTCTGTATTGCCACCGCCCCCAACAAACCTGTGCTTATTTAGCCCAAGACCCATTCCTAAGTTCATACTAATTTATTTTGTAGGGTAACAAGCTAAGATGCCAACTACCTCTGTGATTTTATAAAAAGAACCAGATATAATATCGCCTTTGTCTAAGTTCCAAGTAAAATCTTTGTCATACTCTCCCATTAGCTTGCAAGCAAAAGAGCTATTGTCTTCACCTGATTTAATAAATGCAAAATTTACTTTAGCATCATTTACTTTAGTAGAGCTATCCTCTCCGGTTAAAAGTTTTACAATTCCGTACTGTCCTGTTGTGGCTTTATGATATACGTCTGGACTTCCTATTGAATTTGGTTTCATTGTGTTTTTTTATTGTAATTAATTATTTTTATGCTGGGTTATAATCATTTAAAGTCCAATTATAAGTGTTAATTAATATACTCCTCGCTGATGCTGTTATCCCGTTCATACTATGCTCTTTTTAGTCTACCAATTACTGCTACTTCATTTGTGTCTACCACTTCTAACTCCACAAAACTGTATTGATCATCTGGTACTGCTAATTCATCAGCTGGAAACCTCAAGGTTACCCCACTTTCCCCCGTTATGGTTACCGTACCTGAACCCCATTGGCTAAGTACAAACTTAGTTCCTATTGGCGTGTTTAACTTAATTACTGCACTTACTGCACTAGAAGAAGTGAATAATGGTGCAACTGTTTTATTACTTGTTTGGAACAAATAGCTAGTTGCTGATGTTTTTGTTTTTACGTTGGTTATTAGGTTTTCTGTTATATGTACATCTCCTTTTAAATATGTATTCTCAATATCGTCGTTTCCTAACACTACTGTATTCGAACCTTCTCCTGTTGCATCGTTTCCGATAACAATTTCATTTGTTGAGTCTTCTTGTTTTGATTTAGTTTGTGATCCTATAAATACACTATCATTGCTGTTTCTGTTTAGTCCTCCAGCACCTATACCAAGAGCGGTGTTATTACTTCCTGTTGTGTTTGAACTTAAAGCACTTACTCCATTAGCGGTGTTAGCACCTCCTGTTGTGTTTGAACTTAAAGCATTTACTCCATTAGCGGTGTTAGCACCTCCTGTTGTGTTTGAACTTAAAGCACTTACTCCATTAGCGGTGTTAGAACCTCCTGTTGTGTTTGCACCTAAAGCACTTACTCCATTAGCGGTATTAGCAAATCCTGTTGTGTTTAAACGTAAAGCATTTACTCCATTAGCGGTGTTAGCACCTCCTGTTGTGTTTGAACTTAAAGCACTTACTCCATTAGCGGTGTTAGCACCTCCTGTTGTGTTTGAACTTAAAGCATTTTTTCCATAAGCAGTGTTACTTTCTATGCCTGCTTTACCACTATTCCAAATAGTCTTATCTATATTATCAAATTCTAGATGTGGTATGGATTTATCATCATTTAAAGCCACTCTAGTTTGTAACTTTCTTAATGCTGTGAAAATTGAATCACTTGATGACAAATTAGAAGACGAGCCAAATGGCGTAAAACTAGTCAGTACTGTAGCTAAAACTCTTGCTACAGTAAAATAAAGATTATTAGAGCCTTCAGTTAAATCATTTGTGCTTGCAATTAATCCATTTGTTATTTGCAAGTAATTTGAGCCAGTCCATCTATACTGCTTATCCGTATCTAAAGTAATGTATATTTTGCCTGTTTCACCTGCACTTGGAAAGCCTGACAAACTAGCAAATTCTAAAATATCATCTACATAAGACGGTAATTGATTTGATGGTACTGTGCCACCAAATAAAGAAGCGTAACCATTTGCAGAACCTTTCTCACTTTTTAATTCATACGGACTTAAATCTTGATCTCCAGTATTTTCTCCGCTTGTTTTAGATAATCTTGTAATGGAAGCGTCTTCGATTAAACTACTTCCGGTTAACTTGCCCACCTTTAGAGCTAAAGCCTCTTTTGCGTCTTCACTTAATGGTTTTTCTAAATCGGAAGTGTTATTAACAGAACCTAATCCTAGGTCGTCCTTAGTAGTTCCGTGAGGGTTGGTTCCATCGTCTAAAACTAATTTACTGTGTAGATTTGGTATAAAATCTAAGGATAATTCATAAATTTGTTCATTCTCAAAGCTAGAAATTAACTCAGAGCTAGTGATAAGTATTTTTACATAATTATTTTCCAGTATAGCCTCTTCTGATAAAAAAGAACTTATATTTTCATTAGATTGAGTTTTAAATAAAATTTCTCTGTCTCCGCTATTTATAAAATCAATTAAAGTTTGAGAATTGTTTTCTTGTAAAAGATTAAGTATATTCAATCTAATTTCAGTAATTTCATTTTCTTCTTCAATTATTGTAAAATAACCAGCTTTTTTTTCATCAATATCTTGCGTATTTCCGTCTGCAAACTTATAGCCACTAACAAACAAGAGTTGACCAGGCAGAATCTCATTTATAATGTCATAGGCACTAAATAAAGAATCTTTATCTTGTATGTCAAATCCATACAAGCATGCTCCTGCTGAGAATACTCTTTTAGTAGCTTTGTTGGCTAAAGGCATAATTATATTTTTAATAGTTTAAAACTATAAAGTAATACAAAAATATAAATTATATCTATACTAAATGAACATTAAACTTATATTTGATATAAATTTTTAGTTTATGAATAAGACAAAATCGAAAATAGTTGGTGTAGCCAAACAAGTTTTAAGTGAGAAAACAATTTCCGTAGTAAAAGAGCATAAGGCTGATGTAAAACTTTCTAGCACAAACGAATACGCTAAGGCTAAATACTCTAGTAAAAACGAAAAACAAAAATTAATCTTTACTTCTGGAAAAGATCTTCTTCAATACAACATTGTAGTTCGGCCATACATACTTCGAAAGCATAGAATAAAAAATAATTTTGAGCTTGATATTTTGCTTTATCTTTTTCCAATACAGTATTTTTCAAGACGAGATTTTAAAGTTTTACCTACAATCAATGAAGGCTATCACTTGACTACTTTAATCGATTTAAATTATATTGAAGTAGTGGTTCATCACCACAAGGGAGCAAATAGTAACCTTTACGGATTAACTGAGCGCGCCAAAAAGATTGTAAAAGACTACTATGAATATTTATCTGGAGAAAAAACAGTCAATCCTTCAAGTTACACAAACCCATTTGCAGATAGTGACGCTAGTAAAGTTGATGGCCTTCGCCAAAAATTACTAAATAAACTCACTAAGCAAACTAAAACACAGCCCAGCTTATTTAGAAAAAGCCTTTACGATTTCTAATAAAAAAAGCCCTTTACATTTCTGCAAAGGGCTTTACCTGTCGGGTAATTAAACTTATAAACCTACATCAGATACAAGCATTATAACATCTTGATCTTCTCTTAAAAATACACACTCGCTTCCACGAACAGTATCGTATTGAGCCGTATTAGAGTTGTATTCAATAACTTGACCTATTTGATAGTATTTTACTTTTGGGCCAACCAATACAATTTCTGCCCTATTTTTTTTCAAGTCAATTTTTTCTGACACTATTATTCCTGACTCAGTTTTTCTATCTGAAGTAATTATCTCAGCTAATATTCGGTTTCCAATTAGTTTCATAAATATCTACTTTGTTAGGTCTACTAAAGTAAGTTCTGTTCTAGGAACAAACCCGTATATCTTTTTACTTTTAACTTCACATACTCTGGCATCGTCTGTAAAAACAATACCATTCATAGCATCAAATAATCCTTTCATTAAATTATCCGTAAGGTCTGGCTTAGTTTCTTTATAAATTTGCTCTCCTGATTCCAAAAGAGCTATCTTTTTTTTACTCCAACTTTTCAAAGGAGCAAATACAAAAAGGACTTCTACACCAACAGCATCATTGTAAGGAACAAATCCTAATGGTATTTGTGATTTAACATCAAAGGCTATATTTCTTTCGTTATCTTTTACTGATTTTTTCTGATAAGATTGAACAAATTGACTTGGCCCTTTACCAGCAATACGAAATCTAGCTGACTGTTTTGATTGTGGTGTTCCCAAAATTTTAAGCTTTATCATTTCCCAGGCTTTATAAATTGAACTTCTTGGCTTCTAAATGATTTAGAATCTTCAAAATACTTCTCAGTAAACTTGGCGAAAAATGGATAGTCTTCTAAGGGTAACTTTGCAACATTGCTAACCAGCTCCTCCATGACTCTCATCATGTTTTGAAGCATCACTGGGTCTACTTTGTAAAGATTATTAAAATGCCTCTCAGCGATTCTCATGGCTTGCTTATTAGATTTGGCTAATAGGTTTCTAAAGTAACCATCTCCAATTTCTTCCGTATCTAAGTCTTCATCTACCTCAATCAATAACTCAGCGATCATGACGTGCTTCAAAACCTTTTGGGTAACATTTAGTATGTGATCTGAATAAACGCTGTCCCACTTAGCTACCTCGTGCTCGTTTACCTGAAGCCACTCCCCGTTAACTAAGCCTTGTCTAATGTTTTTTAAAGAAAAGCTATTCATTTTGTTCTTTTTGCTAACTAAAAAAACAAGGTCTTTACTTCTAGTGTTTTCTGTAATCAAAAATATAGCACCGTTTTTATGCTTGATATAATTGTCTACTCTGTCTTTTGCTGATTTTTCTTCAGTTATATTTTCCTTAGCTTTTTTCATTTGTTTTGTTTGATATGTTGTGTAACAAGAATGACAAAAAAATAAATCACTCTCACCTAATCGAATGCTATCCTCTGAGTCAATAGTATTTTCGCAGTAGTGGCATTGCATTAATCTATCTATTTAGCATTAAACGCCTTACCTTCAAACACTTTTCTAACATTGGCGTGGTAATATTTACCAACGCTTTCTGACGCCATCAATTCAATATGAGTCTCTTTGTTTACCGGGTTGTAAGAATATGCCTTATCTCCGTTTTTGAATCTTACATACAAAGTTTCTGAAGGGCCGTCATAAGCAATCTCCTTAATCTGAGAACTCTTGACTGATTTGAATATTAGTTTAGGCGCTGTCTGCATTGTTTGGTTGATTTATTTGGCTTGTATTAGATTCGTAATGAAAATTAGAAACGTGTTCTTTAGGCTCTATCTTGTGATTTGTGTCAACTAAAAAAAACTCCTTATCAGAGTTGGAAGAAAAATTCCTGAGCACGTCAATGTTTATTTTTAATGCAAGAACAATATTGGATAGCTCATTATAGCTAGAGTTATCTTGATGCATTTTAATAAGCTTATCGATGTTTAGAAATATAGCCTGAGTAGTATTTATCTTGTTTCTATCAGGCTCACTCATTAGCTGTCTATGAATACAGGTTGAATGAAGATTATCCCATAAGTCCTCTACTGTAAAGCTCCTATAGCTGTTTTCTTTCCCAAAGCCATAATCGTACATAAAATGCCTAATAGACTCCTCAGCTCGTTTGCTATCATTAAATCCAAAAGCCATAACACTTATCATGCAATCCACTAAACTTCCGTTGTTGTACATTGAACTTTCTTCTAATCCCAGTACTTTAGCTAATGATTTTGAATGAAGCTCATCATAATTGTATTGAGCTTCCAAAGCATTCATAATCTTAATAAAATTTTGTTTAGTCATGCGTCTTTAAAATTAAGTTGTTGTTTCATTAAAGTTGAATTCCTCTAATTTTTGTCTTTTACTTTTTTCTATCCTATCTTGAGCTATATTAAAATAGGTTTCGTCCTTTTCAATACCTATTCCGTTTCGGTTTAGATTTTTACAAGCCAGCATAGTTGAGCCACTACCCATCGTAAAATCTAAAACCGTCTCGCCTTCTTTGGTGTAGGTTTTTATTAAATATTCCATTAAAGAAACTGGTTTTTGTGTTGGGTGTGATGCTCCTACATTGTGAACACTTGCAAAATTTAAAATTGAATGAGGGTAGTTTGTAAAATCTACTTTAAACTCTTTCTTTCGTGAAGGTCTATTCCCTAAAGTCAAAGATCCACTACCATTAGGTTTAGGTCTTTTGTGTATCTTGTTTATTTTTAATAATCCTTGTGGATAGTAAATCATTCTTTTGTCTTTTAGCTGTGTCTTATGTCCTATTTTAGCATAACTAAAAACGCTTATAATTTCGTGTTTCTTCATAGGCATATTTTTAGAATGCATTAATCCACTAGGTCTACTTTTTAGCCAAACCCAATCGTATTTATAATTCTTAATATTTGACATTCTTAAAGCAGAACTAAAAGGCTCCGACCCAAATAAAACAATAGCCCCGTTAGGTTTAATTATTCGATTAAGTTGCTCCCACATAGGCTCAAAAGGTATTATACTATCCCATTTGCAAGCAGTTGTTCCGTATGGTGGGTCTGTGATAATTGCATCTACCGAAACGCTTTCAATGGTTTTCATCACCTCTAAACAATCTCCAAATCTTAAATCTATCATGGCTATTTTTTATTAATTAGATAAATCGGTTATTCCGATTTATCTTAGTGACGTTCCTTTAAATTTCATAGTTTTAGTTTTAAAACATTGTTGGTTCTGTATTTTCTATTCTCTTTTTACTCATATCTAAATAAACTTTTTTAAGCTCTATGCCTATAAATTTTCTATTTAATTTAATACAAGCTATTGCTGTTGTTCCATATCCTAAAAAACAATCTAGTATTATTTCCCCTTCATTTGTGAAGTTTTTAATAAAATGTTCAGCAACTTCATATTTCATAACCGCCTTATGTTCTTTTGGCATTGATGAATTAACAGATGTTGTAATAATATTTTTAGTATAAGTTTTATTACTTTTTAAAGGCTTATCCCCTAATATTAAAAAATACTCAACGCTATTAGTAATTGCCTTTCCTCCTGCTGGCATTGGGTTTGATTTTTCCCAAATATGAATGTCTACTATTTTATTAGAAAAATGTCCTATAATATTATATACATCTTTTCTATTGTAATAATTAGCCTGTATATTATAAATAACATGATTCTTAGTAACTCGTAAAAGTTCATTTATTACTTTTACATTCATACCAAACCAATCTACATTTACATCGTTAAATTCTTTATACTTATCGTTTCTTTTTCTGTTATAAGGTGGTGAAGTAAAAGAGGTGTCTATGCTTTTATCTTCTAGTGTTTTCATCACCTCTAAACAATCCCCTAATCTTAAATCTATCATGGCTATTTTTTATTAATTAGATAAATCGGTTATTCCGATTTATCTTAGTGACGTTCCTTTAAATTTCATAGTTTTAGTTTTAAAACATTATTAATTGTTGCTGGTGTTGCTTAAGTCTTTTGTTGCCGTCATTAAAATAGTCTGTGTCTAGTTCACAAGTTACCAAGTCAAATCCTAAATTATGACATGCTATATCTAAACTTGCTGAACCTCTGTGAGTGTCAAGTATCTTATTCCCTTCTTTTGCATAGTTCATTAATAACCACTCATAAAGTTTAACAGGTTTTTGAGTTGGGTGTATTCTAACCTCTTTGTTTTTCATGTTTTGTTGCAACATTCCATTCCATCTAAATTTGAAATTTCTTACCGCAGACTTAAAACTAGTATAAGCTAATTCACTATCGGCAAAATCTCCAGTATTATCTTTATCCCAGACTATCCAACAGCTACTATCAAATGGTATTTTACTTATAAAATGATTTGCACCGAATATAATTTGATTTTTAGAAACTCTTTTTAACTCTGTGAAAAAACATACATCGGTAGGTTTTTTATCCCAGTTTTTAGATGCGTATAGAGTAGGTTTTGCTTTTGAAACTCTAGAATGATTTTTAGCACCGTCTTCACCAATACCATAAGGAGGATCAACAATAGCCAAATCAAAGTAATCATCTGGATAACGCGCCATCATAATCATGTTATCTTCGTTTGTTGCTGTTATCATGATTTCTATTTTCTTAGCGATCTTCCTTTAAGTTACGTGTTACCGTTTGATTAAGTATCAATCCAATACAAATCTAATATAAGTTTTCAAAAATACAATATCAAAACCTACTTTTTATTATCCTTGACCTTTTTTGGATCATTCCATATTTACCAAAATATATCGGTAAAGTGACATTGACATAAGCCTCTTTAAGGCCATCAAAAGCTTCTATACTACGAGTATAATTAGGGGTTTCATTATTTTTTTATAACTTTTAAAAATCAGTAACATATATGATAGGAGATGATTAATTAATAGGAGATAATTAATTAGACTAGGTTGATTTAAATTAAGGTTGAACTAATTTTTTCCTCTTTTTTTTATCCTAAAAAACAATTTTGCTTAATCTCGTTTAATGCTAATCTAGTAGAAGTAACTAAAACTACTCATTATCGTTCTTCACGTACTTAGGAGCCTTTAAACTGTAAAACTTATTTACATACCTCGGGTTTAAAATAAACCACCTAGAGTCTAAAGTAGCTACCAAATATTCCAGCTCCACAAACTTTCTAATAGCCTCACAAAATACTGGCCTACTACATATATCGACATACTCATTAGAAACTAAATGAACACACCCACTATTAAATACATTGTCACTTCTCTTTACCCTAGAGATAATTGCCACCATTAATTTAACCTCACTACCACTGCACTCTAATACCAATCCCTCCATCAAAAGATTGCTCATTCCAAACTTACCAGCATTGCTACTATACTTGTAACGCCACTTAATACCATCATAAACCCTATGCCTTTTATCCAGAAAATAATTCTCTATCATATCCATGCATTTTTTTTTCATAATCCAAATATTATCCGTAAGCAAAATGAATTCCTAAATGTAAATTAAATTGACAGTTAGTGTATTTCAATATTCATAAGTGTAAAATAAATTGACAGTTATGACTTTGATTAACTATCTGTAAATCAATTAATCACAATCTTTTTACTGGGCTTAGAAGCATTTCAATATATATTGTTACTATGAAGAAAGTGATTGTGCGCGTTTCTTATTCCCGTACAAAGAAAATATAAATATATTACACTACCAAAATTTCAGTATAAACTACTTATACGATAAGGTTCTGGGGATGGAATACTATATATGCGCAGCCGGGCGCACGAAGGAAAACCCGAATGTTAGACCCACGGGGCCTGATCCTAGTAGTGAAATCTTGAGATTTTCAGCTTTTTTTTGCTAAACTATTTCCTAAATCGTAGCCCTAACTACTACCTAATCTCAACAGGATAACAGCCCAAACCCCTTAAACCCTTGCTATTGCTGGTAAAATTATAATTGTTAGCCTAGTTTTCCCGACATCTTCCCGACAGTATCAAAACCCCTAGTTAATTGTCGAGATCTCGCCAACAAATCTTGAAGGACCTAAACCAAGTTGAAAAGCTTTTGAAGCTGCAACCGTAAAACGTTCACACACTCAGGCGTTCAGTTCAATCCTTTACCTTTCCCCTCCTTCACCTTAAAATTATTTAACCCCTTATATGTTAACATTTATCTTATTATTATATTTTCATCTCAATAAATAAAAATAAACCCTTGTAAACCCTTATAAACAGTACGTTATAAATAAAACTTATAGTTTGACTATAAAAATGTGCAAAATTTCAATGGGTTATAGTATTGTTATACCATTTATAGTGTGTACATTTGTCCACACGATAGAAAGAAGCCCACTATATATAGGGTATGAAATCCAGTAAGTTCATTGACATATTTATTTAATTCTGAGTTAGGGCGGTCCTAAACTGTGATGTACTACGATACATTGATAAAACGGTTAGGGGCTTAGACTTATAAGGAATTAGATAAGACTTAAGACAAGCCTGCAGGACGTAGAGAATATTGCTGCAGGCATCTAACTTAAATAAATTAATTATTATGAATGAATTAGCTAAAAAGATTTGCGAGTACAACGGACAATCAGGAACAACCAAGCAAATAGAAAAATGTATCAAAACATTTTCGGGAAGTCTTGAGCTTATGCAACAATTTGCAAAAGGTAGAATTAAGAACGCCTAAACAACCACTAAACGCTTCGGGCCATTGGTTTGGCCCGAAGTAACTAAATAAATAATCATGAATAAAACTATTAAGTACTACCAACCGACAGTCTATTTTTTGTACTGGAATGATTTTTTTCAATTTTCAACAAATGATAGACAGAAAATAAGGAATTATATTAATGATAATATTTTCAATTCTTCAGTGTATAGAATAGATTCCAATATAGGAGAAAAAAACATAAATCAAAAAACATTTTAAACCCCAAATAAATTAAACACTATGAAAACAGGACCCAACGCGCCATATGACCCTAAAATAATCATAACAGGCACAAACGCGTCAAACAAGAATTTCGCTAAAACCCCTTCAGGATATACCCACACGCCAACGGGCGCAACTCTTGAGATATACCTAAGCAAAGGAGAGGAGGACGACCAAGGGAACATATTAGAACAAAATTTATATCATGTTTTAGATTTTGACGGTGAGCAAATATCATGCGATTATGACGACTATGAGCAAGGCAAACACGCAATTTTGGACCATTACGAAATTGAAGAATAAACAACCAACACGGGAAACAATACCAACCATTTTAAAACTAAAATTATGAAAACAGTAAAAACAGAAGCAAGAATTTTTCTTACTGATTACGCAAGCTATAACAACGGAAGCCAATTTGAGTTTGGCCATTGGGTGGATTTAGGCGATTTCGAAGACGCTGAGGAATTCAGCGAATATATAATCATTCACCTTCAAGAATGCGACGAAAAAAGCCCAATAGATGAATACACTAAGAGAGAGGAGCCAATGTTCACAGATTTTGAAGGTTTTCCGGATTCATTATACAGCGAATCTTTGAGCGTTGATGACCTTCAGAAAATTTTTAATTATATCGATTTGGAATTTCCTGATGAAGATAATTTTGAAGACTGGATTCAATTACACAATGAATTTTGTCAAGAGCATAGCAGCGGAGCCGGAGAAATTTTTGAGAACGACGATGAATTTTTTGATAGGTTTTTCACAAAGCCACAGGACGCTGTGAGAGCTAGTTTCTATGGCGATTATAGATTCATGGATGACTATGTAAAATTCGACGGGTACGGGAACCTTGAAAGCTTTGATACTCACAGACTAGATAGAGCTATTGATCAAAACGAGATTATCAATTGGATATTAGAAAGTCTATAAATTAAAAACAGCCTGCAGGACGTAGAGAATATTGCTGCAGGCATCTAACTAAATAAATTAATTATTATGGGAAATTACACATTAAGCACTTGTGAAAAATTAATAAACAAGTATGTAAACGAATACGACGCATTGCCAGAGGTAGTAAAAACCATTTTAAGCACCTTTGATTATAATAACGATTTATACAAAGAATGTGTAAAGATCGAAACCAAGTTAGCTAGCATAAATTACCAGTGTAATTATGGTTTAAGCGGTGAAATTTATGATGTTAAGCCCCTTGTCAAATTTTCTAAATTCTTTGAGGTTGACGGATATTGGAAGGACGACAAAACAAGCTTCAGAGACGCTTTATTTTCTGTAGATGTTCCAGATATAGAGGCTGAAAAAATCAGCGATACAACCCTAATCAATGGCGTAATGGATTTAGATATTTCTCATTACGGCCTTGACGAATCAGAAATTAAGAGACTAATAGAAGAGGGGGCGGAGAACGATCAACTGGATTTTGTGATCACGGCTTACAAGCCTTTTTTTCCTAAAATAATTACTAGAAACCGTTAGAGCGGTTAAAAATAGGTGTTAAGCTCTAAGCGTGGAGGGTTCGCCCTCCAGTCACATTAATTTTAAAATCACGGGAAATGCACAAAAAATTCAACAAAAAACTTATGGAAAACTTCTTTCATAAACCAAGACGTTACCGGGGTAAAAAGACCCCAGAGAACGACAATTTAGGGAACCTAATGCAAAACTATCATTTCAGTATTGCAATACAGGAGAACAGTTCACAACTCAAGATCCAAGGCTTTATTTTATGGATCAACTAATTTTAAAAAGCAAACCAATGAAAACCTACAAAAAACAAATCAGCCAATATTCACTCAAGAAAAACAAAACTGATATTAATTCTATCAAAATAAAGTGCAGCAAAGATGCCCAGAAATACGCAAGGCAATTTTATTTTGATGATATAGATATTTTCGAAAGCTTTTTTGTCATCATGCTCAATAATGCCAATAATACTATTGGTTATGTGAAAATAAGCCAAGGAGGTATCACAGGCACTTTAGTTGATATTAGAATAGTGGCGAAGTATTGCGTTGATTCTTTGGCCGTATCTTGTATTTTGGTGCATAATCACCCTAGCGGCATAATAAAGCCGAGTCAATCAGATAAGGAAATTACTATTAAGCTAAAAAAAGGACTGGATTTATTAGATGTGAAAATCCTTGATCACATAATTTTGTCACCCAAAGAAGATGAATATTTCAGCTTCGGTGATGAAAATTTAATGTAAAACTATATATTTAATAATCAAAATCAAAAATTAGAAAACATGGGAATTCAAAATTTAAACTTCGAAAAAAACTTTTTTGCAAACGTAGAAATTAAAGATCTTGAAAAATTAGGGTGGGAATTTGATCCTACTTATGAAAGTGTTGCAAATGCAAAGGATATTTCAGAAGAAGAAGCGAAGGCATGGGAAAATGAAAATTATCACGTTCAAATAAAAGTAGATGAAGACGGCAATACTCTATGGAGAACGGTTAACACAATTAAAGGTAATAGTGGAATAGATGAAGGTTCAGACAGTGAAGAAACGGGAGATAATGAGCAAACAATCCTAGATCTTAAAAAACTTCACGAAGAAGGCAAGCTTTGGAATGAGGGAAATTTCATAGTATAATATTATTAACAACCAGCGGAAGCCTAAGAAGCCATACGAGATCGCGACTCGTTCCGCTACTAATTTTAAAACTTAGAAACAATGAAAGTCACATTAAAAGAAGTATTCGAGAGCGGTAGCTGGATAATTACTAAGATTATCCAAGGTAGTGGACAACATAGAATAGATGCCAAGCGTAGATTTCCAATATCGGATAAGAGTAGCTTCTTCAGCGAATGGGGTTCGGCTAAATATTTAGAGCGATTATCTTTTGAAAATTACAGTAAAAAACTCAGCGAATTTAATTGTTATCAATATTAACCATGAAACCAGAAACTAAAAAAGATGTCTTATATTGGAGCATTATTATAATGCTAGGAGCCACAGTGATAATTTTATTATAAAAAAAAGGGGAATGTCAGAAACAGAATATTCGGAAATAGAAAAAAATGATACAGATTTGGTTCAAAAAGTAGCTGCTCTAATAAGAACAAGGCGCGAAGAACTAGGAATGGGTCAAGTCCTTCTCTCACAATTAAGTGGAGTAGAAAGAGGTAATATTAGTAGGCTGGAGAGAGGTAAGCGCCCAGGACTCACCTTTGGTATAATTGTAAAATTATTCACTGCTTTAAAAATTGATTTTGCTGAGATTGACGATTTGTAAATTAAAAAACCCATTAAAAAAAAGGCCCTCCGATTATTCGGTAGGGCCTTTTTTAATGCTCAATAATTTGTTAAGCATGACTTCAATGCGATTTAGCTGTTCAGGAATAACAGATATTTTATTAAAATCTATTAATGCAGGAGGAATTTCGCTCTTTGGCAATGCAATATTTAATAAATTTGCTTGAGCCTGAAGATCACCGCCAGTCAAGAGCACCGGTAGATGTCCAAATTTTAGAAAATTCATGTTTACGTTTGGAAAGGTATTGACGATACGTTCCTTAATTCCCCGACTCAAGCTATTTCTGCCCTTAAGAACATGAGGTATTGTTGATGGTGAATTATAATCTAGCTTTGTGTTAAGGCTATTTGGGTTATAGTCAAGAGCATTAAGTACCTCTTCCAAAATTTGTGCGTCTGTTAATCCCGATTCTTTTTTCATTTTTTCTATTGTTTAGATTTATTCGTATTTAGTGTTCCAGTATTTTTTAAGCTCATCCGCTGACTCAGTTTTTGTTCTTTTGATGTAGTGGAGCATCATATCTTCTTTTGCCCATCCACAAATATTCATGAGGTCCCTATTGGAAATATGCCCGTGTAAATTAGAAACAAAACTTCGCCTACAAATATGAGAACTTACAAGCTTGTATTTCTTGTGAAGACCATAAACTTTTCGCTTATATTTAGTTTTCGAATCTACTAAAACTATCCCTCCTTTGATTTGCTGGTCAATCTCAGCAAGCATACAAATAACTTTGATTTGCTCGTTAAAATGTGGGTCGCTTGTTTTAACTGGAAGATTGCCATGTCTTTTTTTAATTACCTGCTTTACTTGGGGATGAAGAGGAATTGTTACCCATACGCCTGTCTTTTGAGTTTTGATTCTAATATAGTCTCCATCAATATTGCTGATGTCCAGATTTTTATTAAAATCACTGATACGAAGCCCAGTCCATAGTCCAATAATAGCGTTGTCTCTGATGTTATCGAGACTCAGATCATTACTTAGGTCTAAATTGTACACAGCATCAATTTCCTTCTCGTTAAGATATGGGTGATCAATTTCTTCTTGGTTTTTTTCAACGAAAACTCTATCCTGATAAGTTGGATCTGTCTTTATACCTTCGGTTTTAGCTCTTGAGATAAAGAATTTAGCTCTAGCTATCTGCCTTCTAGTAGTATTCGAAGCATAATCTTTGCTAGTCATGAATGTGGTGAATTGATCCAGTATTTCGCTGCCTATGTCTTGAATTTTATGAGCCTTTTGACCTTCGAAAGATTTCCAAATTTTTAAGAAGGATTGGTATTGCATCAAAACACTTCTAGAAATAATTTTATTTTTATCTGTTTTCCATGTAGGAGCCTTATTTTCTATCCACCAAAGTCCAAAATCAGAATAATAAACGTAATGTTTCTCAATTGAAAGACGTTTCTCTTGCTTTGGGCGATTAAAAAATGAGCTCACAGCTTCATTTAACCAATTCTTGTCTATAATGTCACCAAGCATAAAAGAATCGTTGTAAGCCTCTAAAACGCCTATCTTAAGTCTTTCAAATTTAGCCTGCTTTTTTACCCTGTCTGTTATTGACAAGAGGTTTTTGTAATTGGATTTTTTACTATCCCATTTCATAGGATCAATACTTAAATTAGTTGAGCATGTAATATCGAAGCTCCTGCCGCTAATCAATCGAATGTATAATGTTGAAGGGTTTTTAGTACCTCTGATCAGTAGTTTTATTGTTGCCATTTTTCCCGACTTTTTAATAATTATTACTTCCTTATTTCGTCAATCTCGTAACCTGTTATTTCTGTAAATCGACGTTTAATATCTGGTTTCAATTCTCTTTTTTCAAAATCTGAATTCTCAGCATTAATTTTTATTGTTATTGTTATCTCCATTTCTATTTTTAGGTTTTAACGGGTTTAGGTAAATATTCCTTTGCTATATAAGTCATACAAATTTCACTACAAACATCATCGTCTGGCATATTGCCAACAGCTATTATTTCACGGAATCTTAAGCCTCTAATAGTTCTATAACTTTCATACAAAAAGCTGTCTTCTATACAAAAATGATCGTGATTGTGAGATTTTGTTATCATGGTCAAATGTTCTTTAATTAAAAATAGTGTGTTGGAGTTGTAAAAACAACGCCAACACACACAATTAGTTATATAAAACACTAATGTAGTTCTTCAATGGCATCCCATTTTGAGCATACCAGAGATATTCCTTCACCCATCTTTAAACAAATCCAAGCTTTATTTTTATCACCAGACTGTCTGCTCAATTCCTCGTCAGTTAGTGTACAGTATTTAAACTCTTTGTTCATAAATAAGATGCCGTAATCGGTATTATAAAACTTGTGACCTAAAATATTTATTGCACCTATATCATCTATTAAATAAACTGGTTTTGTAAAATAATCAGCTCCGTTACCATGGTTTGATGATGAAACCTTTTTAATTGTTTTTTGTGTTTGCTTACTCATAATATAATTGTTTATTGTTTCCCGACATATTCCCGACACGTTTATCATGCATTGATATGTAATACAGCAAAAGTAGCTATAATAATTATATAAAAATCAATTTGATATAAAAATAAATATAAATAAGGTATAAATCCTAACTCCTTATGGGATTAAATATTGACTTCTAAAACCCCTGATAACACAAGGGTTTTTTGATTTTTATACTTAATTTTCCCGATATCTTCCCGACAAATTATCTTCTCCTTGATCTTTTCATTCCAATCACATTAAACAAGGCAACCACATCTTTAAGATTTATAGTGTAGTCTTCATATAAATTATTTAAACTATGAAGAGTTATTTCTCCATTCTTTATATTGTGATCTTTAATTCTCTTCACAACTATTCCAAGCTCTTTATGGGCAATTACAAAGTCCCAGGCGTTTATATGTAACTTGTTCTGCCAATTCTGATTTTGGATCTCTCTGCATAATAAGATATCCTTATCTAAAATAGCCTCAAAAGGATTTGAATTGTTCATGCTATCCCCCTCAACTTCAAAACAAAAATAATTGCCTTTATATTCTTTCTCGACCTCCCATGGTATTTTTGGTAAATCCTCTATATACTGTGCATCTCCCCATCCATTAATAAAACCTGCTTGCACCCGGCTACCAATTAAGGGAACCATTTTAACTAATTCGAAATCTTTTAAACTTGCTTTTGAATTGTCATTTTCAAAAGCCTCCTTATACATATTGTCAAGTATTTTACTTTTTGTTTTAGGGATCACGCCTCCCTTTTCGTAACTGATTACAGTAATTTTTGAAACTCCAATGTTTTCAGCAAACTCACTCTGAGTCTGTTTTAGAGCTTTTCTGATGTCCTTCACTTGTTTGTTGTCCATAACTTAGATTAATTTTAAATAGCAAAAAAAAAGTATTATATTTTACTTTTTCATATATATAAGGTAAAATAATTTACTACTTTTGACCTATTCTTATATGAACTTATATATAATATTATAAATGTAGTATAAAATTTGATTAATACTAGTAAATATAAAAAAACAATGTTAATTCTTAGAGAGTCGAAAAATATGAGTATTGACCTTAATATTAAATGTTTTCAAAAGATAAGTCCTGTTGCTGATGCCTTAAAATTAACCGATTGGATATTTGCTTTCATATTCATTATATGCCTCATTTACATTGCTTTATATATATATAGGCTGTATTGTACAATGTATAAATCTCCAAAAAAACAATCTAAATGGCTTGAAGATAGGTTTATAGAAGGTGAGGAAAAATAAAATAATAATCAACAAATAAGCGCAAAATATGCAAATTAAACTACAATCGTTACACTTAGTATATTTCAAGGGGTGTAATGACTTCAAAATCAATTTTTTAAACGACATAACTACGGTTCGTGGTGATAATGGGACACGAAAGAGTACAATATTTGACTCCTTCTCATGGTTATTTTTCGGAAAAGACAGCAATAATGCCAGTGATACCAAGTTTAGCATTAAAACGATTAACACAGATACAGGTAAAATAATTCACAGACTAGATCATAGCGTTGAAGGTGTTTTCTTAATAAATGGTGAAAAAACCACAGTCAAAAGACAATTACAAGAGAAGTGGACCAAAAAAAAAGGCGCGTTAGAGAAGGTTTACACGGGGAATGTTACAAATTATTACTGGAATGAGGTTCCTCTTTCTCAGACAGAATATCAAAATAAAATAAATCAATTTATTAGTGAAGACGTTTTTAAACTCATAACCAACCCTTATTCCTTCAATTCACTTAACTGGGAGAGGCAAAGAGAAATACTTACAGAATTAGTTGGTGGCATTTCTGATCAATCTATCGTAAGAGGTAATGTTGATTTTGCGGATTTACTTTCAAAGTTAACCAATAAGACTTTTGACGAGTACAAGAAGCAAATGAAATTCACGCTTAAACGTCTTAAGAGCGATAAAGATGGGATTCCTTCTCGTATTGACGAGCAATTAAGAGGTAGACCGAATCCTTTAGATTTTAAATCTATTGAATCTGAAATTGAGAAAAACCAAAAATCCCTAGAAACACTTGATGAAAACATTTCTCAAGTCAATAAATCCGCTGATGCTCTTCATAAAGAATATGATGGTTTTAGAAAACAGAAGTCTGATCTTAATTTAAAGAATAGCGATATCTTTTTTGAAGTCCAAAAGAAAGTACAACAGAATTTATCAAAACAAGTTAATCCTGGTGATGCCGTTATTTTAAAAATAAATGACAATAATCTGAATATTGAAAAATTTGACAGAGTTATTGTGAAATTGGAAAATCAAATTGAATTAGACAAAGCTTCTATTGAAACAGTCATTGCGAAAAGAAAAGTCAAATCAAATGAATGGGATCAAGAAAACGCCTTAGAATTAAAGTTTGAAGATGGTGATTTTGCTTGTCCAACGTGTAAAAGATCTTTAGAGGTCGAGAACCAGGAAACCGAGAGAGAGAAAATGCACTTGGATTTCATTAAGGACAAGCAAAGTGCTATCGCTTCTATTAACAGAGAGGGTTTAGCTCTTAAGAATCAACAGGAAACTCTTCAAATTGACATAGATCAAACTGAAAAGAGAATTGTAGATGGCAAAAAAGCCTTAAAAAGCCTTAAAAACACTGCAATAAATCTTCAATGTGAATTAGAAGTAATAGAAAGCAATTCCACTCCTGCTCCAGACAAAGACGAGGAAGTTAAAAATCTTATTGATGTTCATGCAGAATACAACGGTAATTTAAAAATTATTGCTGCGCTGGATGAATCATTATTAGACCAAAAAGATGTTGACGTCTCTTCTCATAAGGAAACTAGAAATCAAGTATTACAAACTATTAACTACCTTAAAATAAGCCTTAGCCAAAGAGCTAAAATAGCAGAAATAGATAATCGTGTTGCAGAGCTTGAAGATGAGGAAAAAGAAAATTCTCAACTTATTGCTTCAGCCGAAAAAGAACTTCACACTATTCAAGAGTTTGAAATTGCTAGAATGACACTCACAGAAGGTATAATCAACGACAAGTTTGAGAAAGTAAAATTTAAAATGTTCACTGAATTGGTGGACGGAACAAAAGTTCCTTCTTGTTTATGCTTATTCAAAGGAGTTCCTTTTCATTCAGTAAACTCAGCAGGACAAATTGAAGCTGGATTGGATATTATAAACACATTGTGTGATTACTACAACACTCAGTCCGTGATCTTCATTGATGGCGCTGAGAGCATTACGGAAATACCAAGTACAAAAAGTCAACAAATTCGCCTTCTCGTAGAGAAAGGCACTAACCCCTTAGTAGTAGAATAAATATGGAAGTAAAAATTAATGAATTGAGAGATTTCTGTTTTAATCAGTCAAAGGAAGCTGGATGGCACACCAATTTGGAAACGGGAGAACTATTAGACAGAAATAAAGGTGAAATGCTTTGCCTTGTGCATAGTGAAATTTCAGAAGCAATGGAAGGTGAACGTAAAAACCTAATGGATGATCATTTGCCAGAGAGACCAATGGCAGAAGTGGAGCTTGCAGATGCAGTAATTCGAATTATGGATTATGCAGGCCGATTTAATTATGACATAGGAGGAGCTATAATAGATAAGCTTACTTACAACAGATTAAGACCTGATCACAAAATAGAAAATCGATTAAAAGAAACTGGTAAGAAATTTTAATAAGAGAATATGACTTACGAAGATTTAATCACAGTAGAAGAGGAAACTAAAAGATTTCTAAAAAAACTAGATGCAGCGAAGACTCGTATAGAGAATGATTGCTATGCATTAATGTCAGGAACCAAAGAAACTGGGGCAGTCAAGAGAGATGCACTAGACTTAAAAATGGAATTAACAAAAATCACTCAATACTAAATAACTATGGCCACAGAAACAAAAAAAACAAGTACAGAAGTTATAAAGGCTTCAAAAAAACAGTCTGAAATTACAAATATTGTACTTAAAAGAGTTGAAGCTTTTCAAAAATCTGGAGAGTTAAGACTTCCCAAGAATTACAGCCCTGAAAATGCTTTAAAAGCAGCTCAGTTATTATTGTCAGAGCAAAAAGATAGAAACGGTAAATCTGTTCTAGAGTCTTGTACTCGAACAAGTATTGCAAGTGCTTTGCTTAAAACAGTTGTCTGGGGATTGGCTCCACATAAAGGACAGGTTTATTACATTCCATACGGATCTAAGCTAGAGTGTAGTATCTCATATACTGGAAATATTGCGATTGCTAAGCGTTATGGTAATTTAAAAAGCATAAAGGCAAATTGCATTATGGAAGGTGATGACTTCGAATTTGAAATTGATAGCAAAACAGGGCTAAGAAAAATAATTAAGCACTCCCAAACTTTGGAAAGTGTTGGAAGTGAAGTCATAAGAGGAGCTTATGCAATTATTGAATTGAACGATGGAACTTTTGATGTTGAGATTATGAGTTTTTCACAGATACAAAAGTCTTGGCAACAAGGAGCCACAAAGGGAGATAGCCCAGCTCATAGAAAGTTTGCTGATCAAATGTCGCTAAAAACAGTCTTGAATAGGGCTTGTAAACTTCTTATAAGAACAAGTGACGATCAAGTTTTATACGAAGATGATGATAATAAGGACTTGGACCGAACCAAAGAGGACGTAAACCAAGAAATTAAGGACAATGCTAATCAAGATTTTATTGACATTGATTTTGAAGAGGAAGAAACTGAAATCACACCAGATCCTACTGAAGAAAAAACTCAACATGATGCTGATAATCAATTAGAAAGTAAAGAAAAATTATTTTAATCTATGGAACTAAAAGTTATCGGCTCTGGAAGTCAAGGCAATTCCTACATCTTAACTAATGGTACAAACGTATTGTTAATTGAACTTGGAGTGAATTTCAAACGCATCAAAAAAGCATTAGATTTTAATATATTGAATGTAGATGGGGCCTTAGTGTCCCACATACATTCTGATCACTCTAAAGCTATCAAAGATGCGATTGAATGTGGAATTGACGTTTACTCTGGAGCTGAAACTATTGAAGCAACAGGCTTAAAAAATCACAGGCTAAAAATCGTAAAGGCAAAAAAATCCTACACGATAGGCTCCTTTAAAGTGATGCCATTCGAATTACGTCATGACGTTGCTTGCTTTGGATTCATAATTAAGCACCAGGACTGCGGTAACGTTGTTTTTATTACAGATACTTATTATTCCCCATTTAGATTTAAAGACGTCAACCAGTGGATTATTGAGGCTAATTACAGTCAAAGCATACTAGATGGAAAGGAGGGTTACGGCAATCAAAATGATTTTCTGAGAAATAGAGTAATAAGCAGCCATTTATCCATTGAAAATTGCTCAAGCTTATTAGATGCAAACGATTTAAGCACCACAAACAATATTGTGCTTACTCATTTATCAGACAGAAATAGTAATGCGACTGAGTTTAAGGAAACAATACAAAATCAAACCGGTAAAACTGTAAGTGTAGCAGAAACCGGACTAACAATAAATTTTAAAAAAAGACCTTTTTAATGTTACAAATAAAAGCGAGCGATTTAGTAGAAATTGATGAAGAGTTTATAAATCGAGTTTCCAATCGACTTAAGGAAATTCAAGATAAAAAAGAATTAGAAAACCCCTACTATTCAACAAATGAGGTCGGTGAAATTTTGAAAGTAACAAGACTTACGGTGGTGAGGTATATAAACTCGTATTTAAATCCTAACAAATACCCACTAACACAGAGATTAAAAGCTGTAAAAGCTGGAAAGTCTTGGTTAATTAGAAAATCAGACTTAGAAATTTACCTTAGAAATCCAAAAAATCCAGATTATAATGAGCAAAAATAGATTCCTCATAATTAACGAACTGAATACTGAAATAATTAATAAGCTAGAATCATTAGGATTTAATAAACTTCCAAATTGTTTGAGTAAACCTTATGCAAATTTGAAAAAGACTATAGTTGACATAGAGGTTAAAACGTTCTGGTGTCTTGACAAAGTGTGTTTTGAAAACTCAATAGTTACTATAAAAAACCAATTCCAAGAAAATATATTACAATTGAATATTAATGATTTAGCTGTTAATATGGAAATACAAGAAGCAACGGAAATATTAAAAAATCACAATGAGTGGCGAAGATTTCAAGCGGTAAACGATATGCCAACGGAATCAGATCCTAAAATGTGTAAACCTAGAGATTTAGGGATAGCTATTGATACGGTAGTAAGTCATTTTGAAAAGAAATAAACCATATTCCTGATGTCAGGAACTTGGTAAAAACCCAATAAACCAATGGAAATAAAAGGAACATTAAAAGTAGTAGGAGAAACGAAATCTTATGGAGGAAATGGATTTCAAAAACGTGAAATCGTAGTTACTATAGATGATAAATTTCCCCAAGACATACTTATAGAATTCGTAAAAGATAAATGCCAAATATTAGATAATTACGCAGAAGGGCAACAAGTTGTTGTTGGCGTAAATCTTAAAGGCAGAGAGTGGGAAAGTCCTCAAGGAGAGATCAAGTATTTCAATAGTATTGAAGGTTGGAGGATAGGATTACAAGAAGGCCAACAAAAACCTACTCCACAGCCCTATAAAGAGCCAGAGTACCCCAACGAACCTAATTTACCAATAGATGAGGAAGAGGAAGATGATCTTCCCTTTTAAAATGATGTAAAAACAGTATAATTAAATTATTAATTTCAAAAAGCAATGAGATGAATTATAAATGCAAACAAGATCCCTTTTTTATGATAGTACCGCATCTTTCGATTCCTAATGTTCATTTTATATTTAGAAAGCTAAGCCCCACAGCATATTTAGAGATAGAATTTGAAATTAAAAATAGATTGATATACACGGATAGTAGGTTGACGGATTCTGAAAATAAATTTATTTCAAAAAATTTGATTTAATTATTATACTAAAGTCTTACTATATTATATTTTATTTATATATTTGATTTAGCAAGAGATCAAAATAAAAAATATTTATCAGGGGTAAAACCCGAATAATCGCTCGTACTCCTCCTCTTGATCTCTTGCCGGATTCAAAAAAAGTACGGGCTTTTTTGGTTTTGAATATTAACGGAACCTCGCAATACTAAGTTTATTATTCCTAGTAAAATAACATAGGTTTTAAAAAAAATAGCATGAAGACTAACGTAGTAATGAAGAGGGAAAAGTAGAACCAAGTTTTCTTGTTTCTACAACTAAGGCTACATAAAGACCTTTAATGAACTCCAAGAACAACTTAGAGTTTTATACAGAAATAAGTATAATAAAATATCAGCATAATGAGCAAAGGATGGATAAAGCTTCACAGAAACCTAATTGATTGGGAATGGTATGATGACATAAATGCTAGAGTATTATTAATACATCTTCTCCTTTCAGTCAATTACGAGGATAAAAAATGGAAGGGAAATTTAGTCGAAAAAGGAACAATGGTTCTTAGCTGGAGCACACTTTCTTCAGGTTGTGGCCTTTCAGTCAAGAAATGTAGGACTGCTATGAGTAAACTAGAAGATAGCGGTGAAGTGACAAGGTTAGCGACAAGCAAATTTCAGGTGGTAAGGCTAGTAAAATGGGATAAACTACAACAAATAGATGAGGCAGAGGGCAAGCCAGTAGACAAGCAAACGGACAAGCTGAGGGCAGACAAAGGGCAGGCTGAGGGCAGACAAAGGGCAACAACTAAAGAAACTAATAAACTAAAGAATATAAGAAGTAAAGAAACTAAGAATATTCTTTTGTCCGAAGTAAAAACTTCGGACTTAGTGGATTTAGAGATTACATATTTTGAAATAGCAAAAGCGTTTAAAGAATTATTTATTAAAAATATTTCAGAAAACGGAGGTTCAAATCAAAACCAAAAAAACGCTAAGTACAAAAATTACACAGAGCCAATCCGATTGATGATGGAGAAAGATGGAGTGACCAGAGATCAAATAATAAAAGTTTGGAAATTCTTAGGCAGCCAAGAAGGAGATTTTTGGAAATCTAATATTCTATCAACCCAAAAATTAAGAGAAAAATTTTCACAATTAATAATAAAAGCTAATCAAAATGAAAACAGGGATAACAGCAAAAAGTTCGGAAATCAATCAAGTGTCAAAGGAACGTTCAGCATTATTGATTCGCTCGTTAGCGACTAATGATTTTGATTGTTTTTTAGAAATGGAAAGAAGCACTACAGTTGCCGAAGCTATTTCAGGAAGTTCTTTAAAAAGCCTTATTAAATCAATTAGCAGAAGAGATGTTATTAAATCAATTTCATTTCTTATAAATCGCTTTAATGAAAACTTTAATGCTAGTGGAAAGTTTACTGATATGCAAATCGCAACAGTATCAATGGATTTATTCGACATATTCCAATTTGAATCTCTAGAAGACGTGATGCTGATGTTTAAATACGCTCGTCAAGGCAAAATTGGAGACGGAAAGGATTTTAAGCTTGATAGCCAGACGATATTTCATAAATGGGTGCCAGAGTACCTTGAGCTTAAAGCAAGCGAAAGAGAGCTATCTCACAACAAGAAAAAGGGGGAATTGTCGGGAATGTCAAACTTTAATTGGGATAAAGAAAACTTAGACAAGTTTGAGGTTTCTGAAAAAGAACAGTTAGCTGGTAAAAACTTTGGAAGCCGGGTAAAAGAAATATTTACTACTGAGCACCTTGAAAAACCAAAACTAGATCAAGTTCTTAAGCCTGATTTTTACGAAAGAGCCAAAGCTGATGTTGTAAACCAAAGCACCAAAAACTTACAAGTTTATCTAAATGCTGAAAAGAAGTCGGTCGTACCGGATGAATCAATGATTAAAATTGTTGAAACAGAATTGAAATCTAGAAAATGAAAAAACTATTTAAAATATTATATAAAGAATTACAAAAATGGGGAGAGGCTGCTGTCTGGGCTAAAAGAAATTAAAAAAAGGGAAGGGGAAAACTTTATAGAGTATTCAATAAATTAAAATTACAATCATGAAAACAGAAAAATTAGAACACATCAAAATACTTTTATTGCAGGGTGCAAAACTTATGGATATAACAAGAGATCTTAACACTTGCTCTAATACGATTCATAAAGTAATAAAAGATAATGGCTTAGAAGCCTTCAGGAAGCAGGTAACAAGAGATTTTAAAGTAAAGAACGCAACTAAACAACACACTAAGGCAATGCAACATAAGATAGAGCAAGGTCTTAAAAGATTAAATCGTGAAACATTAGGTAACCAAGTAGATAAGCAAAAAAGGCTTGACGAAAAAGTTCAAGCCCTTAATTATAAAAATTGTAGCGATTATATCTCACAGCATGGAGCTATGAGCTTTAGAAATAACATATTAAGAAAGTAATTAATAACTGCAAACTATGAGCTACGAAGACGAAACATTAATAAGACTTAGACGACAATATTCAAAAGATGAAACAGTCGCAGCGCTAAGCAAAAAGCTATCAGAAGCAGGCGTAAAAAATGGAATGTTACAAAGCGAGATAGACGAACTTAAGTATTTACTGCAAGAGTCCGACAACTTACTTAAGCTAAGCAATAAAGAAAATAAGAAGCTTAAAAATAAGATAGATGAGGCAGGCGAAAATTTTGAAGAGACTTTGTTATGTAAATTACAAAAAGGTAAAATTAAAAATTATGAAGAAAATTTTGAACGTAAAAAGATTGAAAACAAAAAGCTACGCAGAAAAATAACTGACTTAAATTCAGAAATACTAACTTTAAAATAGAAGCTATTGAATGGTTTATTTATCTTTCTTAATCTTATCCATAAGCTTGGTATATTCCTCAATAGTTTCATCGTCAAAAATATTCATTTTTAGCATTTGATCGAACACCTTATCATTTTTGGCTGATCCGTCAAAAACATTACCGTAATATTGAACAATTTTTAAAGCACGAGCCTCACGATCATTCTCAAAGGCAAGTCCAATAACGTAACGGTCAATATCTTTGTATTTAGCAATACTTTTTATCTTGCTCTCAACCCTCTCAAGCTCTTTTGGAGCATATCCTTTTAAAGCTTCTATAAATGCAGGAACAGAAATTTCGTCATTATAGAAGCTACTTGCTAACGCCTCTACGTCAATTTCTCGATAGGCGTTTTCTATTTTGATATTTTTCAGATCACTTTGTATCGGTCTTAATCTATTTACTTGTCTGTTAAATACACTTGTATGGCTTATGAGTCGTTTATTAAAAGATTTTAGTAAATCGTTTCCTAAGTCAGATCCAATTTTACTAATGTCTTTATCATCAGTTGCAGCGGCATCTGCTCCAGCATATAATCCTCCAATAAAAGGATTTGTGCTTGGCGTAGTAATTAAGCTTTCAATAGATCCTTTTAATCTGGAAGGAGATAAATGAGTACTACGCCCTATCTGTTTGTAAAAACCATCTATGTTTTTATCTTTTGCACCTTCCATTTCTGGTATGTCTTGGTTTTGATCAAAAGTTAAAGGTTGATTTCTATAAAAATCATATCCAGTAGTATAAGTCAATGCGGCTTTTGCGGTAGGTATTTTAGCAAGGTTAGCAGTTAAAGAAGTTATATCAATTGGTATAATATTGTTTTGAATTGCGGTCCATGCTTCAGCGTAATTTATTTTAGAATCCTTACGCTCTTTACCAACAATTTGATTTATTAATTGCGTGTAAACATTATCAGCAATATTAAGAATAGGAGCTAATTGCTGATTTTTTGCAATTTTCCAGATACGGTATTCGCCATCTTCATTTTTTGTGCCATCTACAATATTAAAATACTGAATACGTTGATACCTACTTACCCCTTCCATAGCCTCAAGCCATATCTCAATAGGAGATTTATCTTTATCTTCTTCGTCTTTATTTTTAGCAATTAAAGCTAAAGATCCAACTACGGCTGATCCACTTAAAATAACTCCAGCTTGTAGAATTTTTGAAGTAATTTTTTGAGGATTTTTCTTAAAAGCATCAGCAGCTACACGGCTACCTTGTGTAGCTGTATTTATATAAGGAACGAAAGCTTCTAAGTCTTTTGTTACAGCACCGCCCTGATTAAAGTCTAATAAACTACGTGCCTCTGCTACTGCTCGCATATAAATTGCATCTTTTTCTTCTTGGCTTTTAACTTCTGAAATGGACTTTAATCCTTTTAAGTCTAACTGGTTTTTTATAGTTCTTTTAAATAATGCCATTCTAAACATTATTTCACTGTAATTCGAAAGCTTCCTTAAAGTCACAGCTTTGAAAAGAGAGCCACCAATAGCCTTAACTCTTGGAGTGATAAGTCTATCTAAGGCCTTAGCAAGCACAGTATCTTTTTTTAATCGACCTTGAGTACTTAAAAAAGCCATGTCTCCACCATAATAAATATAGTTATCAAGCATATTAGAACTGTCCATATTATAATTTCCCTTAGACTTTCTAATTTCATTTATGGCTATGAAAGTATCTTTAGAAACTTGAACCATCGCTTTAAGAACATTTGAAGAGTATTGATCACTAAATACAACATTAAAGATAAAGTCACGAGGTATGTTTACTAACGCAAACGCTGGGTTGTTTCCAGTTGCAATACCCTTTAATAAAGCTGAACCACTTACATAACTAAAACCTTCTTTTGATCTTGAATTTAAAAAGCCAGATAAATTATCAAACCAACTATTATGTAATTCTTCTTCAATAAAAAACTCATTACGAATACCATCTACATAGTAAAATGCTTTTTTAAAGTTAGAAGGTGTTTTTTTAAATTTTCGCTCGTAAATAAATTCAGGAACCATTCCATCAATTACAGTTTGCTCTGTGTTTTCCTTCTTCTTAATTATAGGATTGTCTTTAATTTTTCTATTAAGCTCTATAAAATACTCATAAAAACGCTCATCTTCTACAGTCCATTCTTTGCGGTTAGAAAGATTTTTCTTAAGAGCATCAAAACGTTTTTTAGCAGCAGGAAATTCTTTAGTCATAAATACCTTATTGACAGTATTCATAGCCATAGCTCTTTGTCTTGATACAATTGAAGTAGACAATAACCATTCTGAATTACGAACTAAGTTACCGGAACTCCCTTCATTTAGATTCTTAATTTGATTTTGAGACAAACCACCAGTATCACTTTTTTCAGTTTGCGCCGCACCTAATGAAACATTGCCTTCAAAGTCTGTAATGTGCTGAAGAAATAAGCGAGGTTGATAATCTAATCCACTTAAATCATCATATACTTTTTGACTTATTAATCCATTATTACGCATTTCATCAAGCAAACTTTTATACGTATCAAAATAAATTTTAGCACGGTTTTCTAAATCTTTATATTTTTTAGTACCTATCTTCTGTTCTGCTGAATTAAGATATTTTTGAGCTATTATTCCATTCACAAATCCAGGATGCTTAACGGTAGGAAGTCCTTTAGCTGATCTATTTTTATCAATGGCAATAAATCGCTTAAGTTGTATAATTTTATCAAGCAATACGCGATCTGCATTACTCATGGGGCTAAATTCAACTTCAAAACCTCCTTTTACTTTGATTTTAATTCTGTCTGTGTAAATATCAGAATAAGCTTTATCAAAAATACGCCTAGCCTTCCCTGAAGCACCATGGCTATTTACCATAGCGTCTTTGGTTTGCTGAGCGCCAGCCTCGTCAACTAATTTTTTTGAAAGAAACTGACGATCAGTTATTTTTTCTATAAGCTTTCTGACTACCTTTCTCCTTACTGCTTTACGAGGTTGTTTGTTTTCAAAAGCTGCATCAGCTTCGTCAAAGTTATTTTCCACAAAATCAAAAGCCTCTTCATCTGTCATTGAGGCTTCTGCGACTGCTTTTTTAATAGTGTCCGTAGTGATTTCTCTCTGCTCTTTTTTAGTTAGAGACTTATACCAATCTGTAGATTTAATGTAATTAAGACCTTCCTCTAGGGCTAAAGCTGCTTTCTTTCCTGCTTTGTATGCTACTTTTACTACTTGTATAGCTTTTATTGCAATAGCAACAGGAAGATTTATTCCAAGAGTACCATCTCCAAAATCTTTTAATTGCTTTTCGGCATCTTCTAATCCCTTGAGGAACGGATCTTCAAATAATCCACCTTGATTGCTTCCAGCATTAGTGTATTTACCTTTTTTCTGGAAAATTTCCTGTAATTTTTTACGCTCAAACCTTAAGTCTTGATCAATTTTATCTAAAACTTTATTAGAGGTTTTAGAAATTTGGTCATAATCTGAGCTGTTTGGATTTATATATTGTGGATCAGCCGGGTTGTTAAGCCGTTCTTTAATTTCCGTCTTTCTTTTTTCTAAATTCGAAATTTTATTTTTCTGATTTTCTACATCTTTATCATACTGCGTTTCACCTTCGGATTTATTTTTAAAGCGCGCAATGTTTAGAGGTTTTTTAGGATCAAAAAACATTTCGCCTGTAATAGCAGTTATCTTACTTAGAAAATCTGCCTTGCTTCTAAATCTTTTTGACTGATTTTTATTATTTAAAAAGCTGAAAAGTTCTCTTTCATGTGCATTAGTAAGTTGTTTATTGCGTTTTCTGGAAGAGCCTATCCAATCTGAAATTTTCTCTATTTCACGTTGATTTTGAACGTCAGTAGATTTTTCAAAAGCCTTTAAAGCTTGCACTACAAGTCCTTTAGGATTTAAAAAAGAAAGACTTTCTATAAATGTTTTGTTTCTTCCTTCCTTATTTTTAAAAGCATCTAGGTCAGCTTTACTATCGCCATTTTCCCGTTTTTTTCTAAGAGTATTTGCACGTTCCAATGGAGTTTCCATTGTTCTATTGGCATTAGCCTCTTCAATAGCAAATTTTATAGCTTGTTTTTCATTAAAATCACTTGTTCTATCAACGATTTTAACGTCTGATCTTCCTGCTAATTTAGCGCCTGCTAGTCTATGGTGTCCACTAAGAACATAAGCCTTATTGTCTTTAGGGTCAGTCCATATATGAATAGGATCTTGGTCTGCATCTTTGAAATTTTCTCCTATTTCATTGACCTTATCTTCGTTTAGACCATTTCTTCCTTGGAATCGTTTTTCATCCGTTGATATTTCGGAAATGGATTTACGCTTTACATCTAAAGCGTCATCAATCTTTTCTTGAACTTGTCCTAGCTTTTCTTCTGTTTGAGGCTCTGTAAGTGATTCTGTAGTCTCTGCTTCACTTTCAATAGCCGCGACATCTGGTTCTTGCTCAGCGTTGTCTTTTTCTGTGAGTTTTTCATTTGCGTTTTGATTTTCTGCTATATCATCAACAATAATTATTTCTTCTTTTACTTCAACCTTTCCTTCACTTGGTTTAGGCTTAGCGGAGGGCTGTACTGAACTATCTTTCTCTTTTGCTGCATCTTTATCATCTGTAGGTCGAATGTCTGCATCAGTAGCAGTATCTCCTTGCGTTTGTGCTTCATTGGATATCTTATCTAATCCTCTATTGTTTTGAGCGTTTTTAAGGTTTGCCTTACGGGCCTGTCTTTCATACTCTATTTGATCTTGGCTACTTGTTCGAGTATTTTTAGCCTTTCTTTTATCGGCAAATTGTTTAGCTTTTTCTCTAGCAATTGATTTTTCTGTAAGCCTATCTGCTTCTGCTTGTTGTTCTGCGCTACTGTTTTCATAAAATTCCTTTAATCTAGTTTGATATGCTATTTCTTCGGCAACTCTACCTCTAAAAGTTCTTTTATTTCCTTTTGAATTCTCTAAAGTTACTGAATAATTACCGCTTTTAGTTTTAACTATTGCTGTTGATGGCGTACTAAGGTTATTATTAAAAACTTCTCCATCAATAGTTACTTGATTTTGGTCAGAAATAGAAACTGAAACCTCTTTTTCTCTTAGAATTCCAAATTCATTTAATTTAGATTCTGAGATTTCATCTTTATTACCTAAATCAATTATGCTGTTGTCACTACTAAAGACAACTCTTTGTCCATCAATAATAATAAACCCTGTTTTGCCATCTTTAACATAAGGATATCCGTCTTCAATAGTTTCAGAAATAGTAGTATTACCTCCTAAATTATCGTTTTGCTCTTGAATCAAAGCCTGTTTTACAGCTTGAGCTGCTTCTTGCGCTGCTTGAGCCGATTCTCTCGCTTCTTTCGCTATCTTTTGTTCCTCTAATACATCTTCTTGGTTGGCATCTTCTTCTTCGGTGTTGATTTCTTCATCATTGGCTTCTTGGCTACTTTCTTCATTTGATTCTTCATTGTTTTCTGGGTTTTGATTTATTTGTGTTTCTGTATTTACTTCTGTATTATCACTTTCTTGTCGTTCAAAAATAGATATAGCACGTTCAGTAATCTCTTGATCGGTTATTTGGAAGTCCTTAACCCCTTCAGCTTCGTACTCAGCAATTATCTCGTTTTGGGATTCATCTTTTAGCCTTAGTGATTCTTCCTCTGTTAGAAGGTCTAAAAAGCTCTCCTTTTTTTCATCGACAACCATTTGCTTGCCTTCTAATATTTCATTTCTATCCTTTTCTAAACCATTAAATTCATCCAAAAGGTCTTTTAAAATTTCAGTTCTTTGTTCCTGAGATAAAGATTTGTCTTCATTAATTAATTTTGCCTGTACCTGAAGGAAAGCTTGATTTTTTGTAATGCCATTAACTTTATTGTAGGCTGCTTCGCTTAAATTCGAAGTGGAGCTTTGAGCTTTCTGAATTAATTTATCATTACTAGCGTTGGCTTCTTTTATTTTACCTTCTAAAATGTTTCTTGTGGATTGATTTCCTGCGTTATTAAATGCCTTTTGAAGCTTAATAACTTTTAAATAGCCGTTCTTTATTTCTTCAATTTGACTCTTAGGCATAAAAGGCTTAATCAATTCTCCTGTTATTTTGCCACCACCAATAATCAAAGGACTGCTTGCAAGAGTGGAGAATGTAGTTTTATCCAGGTTGTCTGTTAGTAAAACATCTTTTTTATCTAAAGCAAATCTATCTAATAAGTTTTGAGAAAAAGTTGTGGCGTTTTCGGTAAGAACTTCTACGCCGTTGTCTTTAAAAAATTGCTTAGTAAATCCTAAAGCTCCTTTGTTCAGTAATGCTCTATTGGCACTAGAACTAACGGATCGTCTTAATATTCGAGAAGTAGGTAGTTCGCCCAAAACACCCTCAACAGCACCGTAACCAAAGGGTATTGATATCTCTTGTAATAAAGAATAATTTGCGGGATTAATACCTGATTCTTCAGACTTCATTTCTGAAAACTTACCACCTCCTGTTGATATTCCAAGAGCGGTTATACCTGCGGTAGCTGAAAATGGATTCATTATAGTTGCTAAGATTGGAGCTTGTGTAACTGTCTCTTGAGCTATGAAATAACCAACGTCTTCAAGTCCAGTTATATTATCGTATTCCATTCTAGGACGAAAGTTTTGTGCAACTTCCTGAGTCATTTTTTTAGTCTCCTCGGCAGACATAGCCATTTCATCAGACGCTATTTGATCGGATTTGTTACCTGTAATAGCTGCCTTTATGTTTAAGGCATAAGCAAACGCTCCTTGAGATCCAGCAACTACCAAATCTCCTGTTGACATAGCTATTTGAGCCTTCATGTTGTCTACAAAGCCGTAATTACGTTTTATCAAATCTATAGCCTCGGTAGTTTCTATTTTTTTATCTTGGTTTTGTTCCAGCTTTTCTTCAAACTCTTTATACTTATCATTAAGATTAGTGACAATCTGACTTCTTAATTCAAAGTTTTGTGCGTATGTTTCGCTAAAACCTTCAGGCAATTCCTCGCCCTCTTTATTCATTTGCCTAATAAAATCTTCATTGGAATTTACTCTACTAGCCACTCTTGTTAATTTCTCAAAATCAATTTCAAGATCAATCACAGCAGCTTTTTCTTCCATTTCAACTGTTTTATAGTTGAATACCTGGTTGACATTTAACTCTTCCCTGTCTTTCTCAGAAAGAGATCCAATATAATCTATCGTTCTTCTCTTCCTAAGCGCATCTGTTTCATCTTTGATGGTGATTTGCTTTATGGCAGCATCTATATTTTCTGGAGTTTGCTCTTTCTTTTCTTTTTCTAAAAACTTAATAGCCTTCTCTTGCTTTTCTTCCCTGTAAGATGGGAATTTAATATCCGGACCTAATCCAAGCGTGGCTACCGCTCCAATTTTACTTAAAACATTTACAGCTCCTTGTGTGAATTTTTCGAAAGTAGAACCGTCTAGTTTTTCTTGAGCATCCCTTTCGATTTGTTGTGCATCTTCAGGCCTTACAGATGTAGCCCTTTCATAGTTATCTATGTTAGCAAATACTGTATCTCTTTCCGCTAAATTATTTTGAAGCTGACTTAATTCAGCCTCTTTAAAATCGAGGTCTGATACCCTTTCCTCTGGTGTAGGTTTTGGATTTTGGGCGTTAGGTACGGAAGTAGCCAATGAACCATCCTGAGTCGGAGGTATTGGGGTTTCTTGTTCCAAATCCGAAGCAGTTTGTGAAGAAATAGAATCGCCTTTTTTTTTTATTTGGTCTTCTAATTCAAAAGTCTTATCTACAACTAGCTGAGCAAAACGATCACCGTATTTTTTTTCAAGAACTGATTCTATCTCAAAAGTACCATTAGGTGTTTTATATACATTTTCATTTATTAAAGAAAAAGTATTAGCATTTACTAAAGAGTCAAATTTAGTTCCGTACTTTTCTTTTAAATCTTTTTCGGAAACAATTTTACCATTAGGTGTTTTGTACTTAGGATCTGGCATATTTTTAATTTATTGGAACTCCATATTCGTCTACTTTAGCTTCTTCTTTCTCTGGTCTTCCGTCTGGAAATATTCTGTTATTTAATTCTTCTATACCACCAAAATAACTACCAACCTCAGATTGATCTTCTATCGGTATTGTAAGTACTTTTCTCTTATTTTGAGCACCAGTAGAAAGTCTGTCAAGTTGTAGGTTAAACTTTTTAATATCAGCATCCATCTTGTTGTTGATAGTTTTATCAGTAGTAGCTTCTTTAATTTCTCTAGATTTTATTATCTTCTCCAACAAGCTTTCTTCTTCAGCTTTAAATGTTGAGCTCTTCACATCTTGATAAGAAATATCAATTATCAAATTATCATCGCTATCGTAAGTGGCATTTTTTACCGTAGCATTTGTGATAACTTCATCCCCATCACGAACTGCATCAAGAACAACTCCTGACCCTTGGAATCCAACACTCTTAGCTCCTAGAGCAATATTTTCAAAAAGGCTTCCATAAACTTGTTTAGAAGGTGTTACTGCCTGAGTGAATTTTACAGTGCTTCCACCTTCTCCTGAAAGTCTTGCTTCTCTAGCTGCGGAAGTTCCGCCCGAATTATCTATTGTATTTTTCTCAGTAGAGTTGCTTCTTAAATTTACATCTTGAATAAAGGCGTTTTTTACTTTTAGCAAATCATCTTCGGTTGCTCTCTGTACAGATATTCCTGATTCCACGAAAGCACTTATAGCGTAGGGGCTAAACTTTCCTTCACCGTCAACGGTAAACATCTTATCTGCTGCTGTTGTTACGAATTCCTTTTTTATTCCTATGGTTTCTTGTGTACCAAAACCAAATTGAGTAATTTTTTCCTGTTCTATTGTGCCTGCGTCTTCTGCTACAGTTTTGGCAATAGTTTCAAAGTTGTATCTTTTAACGGGAGTAAAACTTGCTTGGCCACTTTGGTATTGATCATAAGAAACAACGTCTAAAAAACTATCATCATCTATATCAGTAAAAGCACCAACTGGATTAAATTGATCATCTAGCCCAAGCTTAATACTTTTCCACCCATCTTTATAACGCTTTTCATGTTCTACGTCTCTCCAAACATCTTCTTTTTCTACAGCAGCTAAATAAGCATTGTATTCTTGGGTTCCTGCTTTTGTAAAAGCTAACAATTTCTCAGGAAGTTGTTGCAAGTTGTCTAGTCCTAGTTTAGCTTTAATGTAGGCTTCGCTAGAAGGATCTGAATTCTCAAGAGTTTGTAAAAGTGGTAAGTATTGATCGGTAGCTTTTGCGAGCAACCTGGCGTTCGCTTCGTTCAAAGATGAAGAACCGGTATCGTAATTATTTAAAGGCTTAATGTTTTTGTCGTAAAAATCTCGCTTAGCTTTTTTTGCAGATTCATCACGTTGAAATTGCATCTGATCATTAATACGATCTTCCTGTCTTCGATTAGCCGCGTCATTGTTCCAGAATTGTATATCACGAGAAAGCCCTTGAGTTGGCTGTAATTTCTGGAATGCTGCGTAATTACCTTTCTTTGCCATTTTCTATAATAAAAATCTATAATAAATACAAATTTAATAGAAAAATAGTATCATAATAATTATATCTAGTATAATTTAAAGAAAATAATTTATTATATGGGTATTGTATGTTTAATTCACTCTAACTCGCACGTCAACATCTCTTTGACCCCGATTCATTTTAACAAGCTTATTGTCATAAAAGTAGTAGAACATAACGTTTTCAGCATTGTAACCGTAAATGACCCTATAAATAGCCCATCCACTATCCATACTAACAAGCTCTTGATATTTAGCCTCATTAATAAATTCATTTATAGTCATGCCGGTCCATATCTGTGGAGCTTTCATAGCAACGCATGAGCTAAAAAGAATTAAAGTTAAAGATAACACAACCAATTTTTGTAATAAAGTTTTCATAGTTCCCGACATTTTAAGTTTTTACGCTAAGTTAAGTTAAAAATAAATTACACTCCAAATTGTTTAGGAGCAGCAGCATCGTATAGTCTTCGTTCCTCTTGTTGTCTAAAAAAGTCAGCTAAAGAATTACTTTCTATTGTACCCGTTCCAGGCATCATTGAACCGACAGGAGCAATCATAGGAGACATATTAATAGGTTGTAATTTTAATTCGTTAACGCTCTTAGTCTTCGGAGTTTCACCTCCTCCTTCAATCATTCCAGTAAAACCAGAACCTATTAATCCAGCACTATTAAAAGCACCGCTTATACCAGATTGTATATTTTGTTGTCCTACGGCCATTTGTTGCCCTATTCCTGCTAAGTCCTGATTATCTCTATTTTCTTGCATTCCTTGAATTCTTCCTTCGTCTCCTGCAATTGCATAATTACGTCTCATCACTTGGTCATCTATGTCTAATTGATTCTGCCTTGCGCCTTGATTACTCATGGACTGTATTCTTGGTAAAGCTCCAAAAACACCTCTTATCCCAGAACCTCTAGCGGCTTCTGTTAGATTTGCAGTAGTTTGGCTTGCATCTTCTCTCCTTAGATTAGAACCTAATAAAGAGATTGGCATATCTCTGTAAACATTTTCAAGGTCTTGTCTTTCAAAATCGTTTAAGGCAGAATTAGCTTCCCTTTCTTGTCTCATTCCTTGAGCTACTTGCAAGCCTGATGCTGCTAAAGCGGCACCACCCATTATTAAAGTACTCGTTGCTATTGCCATTTTTATTAGTTTAAAATTATACTTAATACAAATTTAGTATAATAAAAATAGAATTAAACACTGGTATCTATATAAAAAAGATATATTTTGAATCCGACACTACTGATTTAAATTATAGAACACACAAAAATTAAATAAGTAATGCTAAATTTTGAAGTTTTCTCTCAAGCTTATTACGCCTATAAATAAAAATTAGAATACCAAAATTAAATTGTATGTTTGCTTTGCGAAACAAATTTAACTTGGAGTATTCCAAAAAAAAAAATATATCTAAAATTAATAACTGCTTAGGCGTAGTTCTCTCGATTCTATTTACTCCGGTATTAGTTTGTTTCGCAACAAAGAGAGAGCTACGCTCTTTTATTTATTAATTTTAAATTTATTCCTAATGCGAAACAAGGGAAAAAGTCAAGCTCCGACAAAAAACGAGCAACACTTCAGCGTGATAGACCACCAGACCACCACACAAAAAACTTTTACTAACACTAAAACCGAAAACTTATGAATGAGTTAGAAAACAACAGTGGAAAAATGACAAGTTTAGAAATTGCTGAGCTTTCAGGAAAAAGACACGGAGATGTACTTCGAGCAATAGAAAAAATGCAAATATCTTGGGTTAAAGTAGCACAACGTAATTTTTCGTTATCCTCTTACATCAATGAAAACAATAGAGCAATGCCAATGTACTCACTTTCAAAAACGGAAACTTTATACATTGCTACCAAATTTAACGACGAAGCAAGAGCAAGGTTAATTCTTAGATGGGAAGCTTTGGAAATTGAAAAGCAAAAGCCACTATCTCAAATAGATTTAATCATACAATCTGCACAACGATTAAAAGCGATTGAGGAAAAGGAAATCGAACAAGATAAACGTATTCGATTATTAGAAGCAAAAGTGGTAACAATTCCTGAATATTTTACAATTGCAGGGTATGGTACTTTAAACGGTGTTAGTGTTAATATCAAGTTAGCAAGTAGATTAGGGCGTGAAGCTTCTAAAATATGCAAGGATAAAAACCTATTAACAGATACAACTCCCGATCCAAGATTTGGTAAAGTAAAAATGTACCCAAAAATAGTGCTAGACCAAGTATTTAATACCGTGCCTTTGTAGGTAAATAAATATATTAAAAAGCCTCAAGTTAATTCTTGAGGCTTTTTTCCATTTAAACAAACTTAAAGAGTTTTTACCATTTCGCATGTACCCGTACTTCCTGTAATAAAACCACAATCTTCAAAACGGTTCCTTAATGAAGAATTTTTAAGGCTTGTAAATAAAAAGGTTTTGCCCATTCCTTTACAAATTTCCGAAATTGTATTTATTAAAAGATTTAGAGATTCCTTTCTTAATTCTCTATCTTTAATATCAAAATTAGCTACAATATATTCGACAATGGCTCCCTTGGGAACAGTCGTGTTTATAATAAATCCAGCACATATTTCTTTATCACCATCTTGTATCATTACACCTTGAAGCTCACCGTTAACCTGTGGCAAGTAGTCAAGCCCTGGAGGGGGGAATCTGCTGTCTTTCCACCATTTTACAAGAGTAGGATAGTTGTCGTTTTTTAATACTCTAGCTTCTATCATACGCCTGTTTTTATTGCATTAGTATTGATTGCAAAAAGCTCAGCCTGACCAGTAGATTCCAATTCAAGAGTTACCTCCATGTAGTAACCGTTTATTTCAGCTCCTTCAATTCTTGAAACTTTTTTTATAAAGCAAAAAGATCCTTGCAGTAGAGTTAATTTTTTTGAAATAGAATTTAAGGTTATGGTAGTTTTTGTGTGACTATCTATAATTCCTATGAATTCAGATTGATTATCTACTACTTGAAATAAAGCATCACCGTTGTTTGTGTTATCCGGTACCTTACCTACTGTTATAATTAAATTATTTACAGTATTAATATTTCCTATACCTTGTGTATTACCTCCTTGTTTAATTTCAGTAGACTCTTCTTGTCTTAGAAAAGCAAACTCTCTGCTTCCTTGAGTCACAAATTCTGAGGTCCTAACCGTTGTTTTTACAAAGTTGGTCTCTATTGTAGCTTTCCATTTCGCATCACCTTCTAATATTAAGTTCTTAAAAATCTTATCGCTATCAGGAACGTCATTAAATACCGTCTTTATTTTTGCAGTAAATTGTTCCCCATAGAAATTACATTTAACATCATTATCCTTGTCATTATGCAAATAAAGCTGACCATTTTTTAAGGTGAAAAACCTGTTATTTAAGCTTGTCATTCCACCAGGAGTAAACGGAGATTCCCCCGTCCATCCTTTGTTTTTTTCGGAAAAATTTAATGTCTGTGCCATTTTAATTATTTGTAGGGCAAATACCTGTGAAATCCCACGCTGTATTTCCTATTGGTGCTGTAATAATAAGTTTTACCGTAGTTGGTGATGCTGTTGTTTTGTTAAACGTTATGACTCCTTGCCCATCGGTAGGTTCTGTTGTTCCATTAGCAATATCAGATTGCTGTATATTTATGTTCCTAGTTTCTCCAGTGTCTTCAAAAGTAGTTCCGTTATAAGATTTTACTGGTAAATCATTTTTATCTCCTAAAAGTCCTGAATACGTAGGAGGATTGCCTGAAATAAAATCACCTACATACTTAGAATCCGCTACTATAACACCGTCATATTCAAGCTGAAATCTATCAGGAAAATTTCGTGCGTTATAGCTTATACCTGTGCTGCCTGTGCCAGTACCTAGAACAATTATAACTTCGTAAATACCCTCATTTCCGCTTGCATTAATTCCATTCTGACAACTTACCCCAACTGAGATATCTACTTTAGCAATATTACTTTCACTAAATCCATCGCTAAGTTTGTAAGTAAAGCTGTCTTCAAAATTATTACTGTTGTCATGAGTATAATTTATTGTTTTATTAGTAAGTAAAGCAATACTACCAAAACTAGGCTGATTTACAATTATTACAGTTAAAGGAAGAGAATTTGGATTTATGTCGTTTGATAAAACATTTATATTTTTTAAATCACCTTTGTTAATATCTAACGAATCATCAACTGCTGTAGGAGGATTTGAAGTAATGTTTATAGTAACTTTAGCGTTCTCGCTTTGAATTACACCATTTGATAATCTGTAAAAGAAAACGTCAGATTGAAGAGTGCTTCCAGTATGTGTGTATTTTATTGTATTATTATTATTTAATTCTACATTACCGAATTGCGGCTGAGACATAATCAAAACCTCAATACTTGAAGATTGAACTCCTGTATCATTATAAAGAACATCTAAATCGCTTTCAGATCTAGCAAGCTTATCAAAAATATCATTTACAGCAATTAGTGGTGGGTTTTTGTCTTGATAATCCCATATAAGATATAGGTTTTCGGTTCTATTTATACGGGTAAAATCAAAACTTATTTGATCTATAAAGCTATTGATGGAAACCTGGGTCCGTGTTGTTTCAGGAAATGTTGCATCAGCTAAAATATCATTTATATTAGATTCATTATACCCTTGGGAGCTTACCAAGTAGCCAAGTCTATTCTCTCTGTTAGCGTGAAAAATGCCAGTAGTACTAGAATCTTTAAAGGCTTGAATATTTACAGACTTTCCTCTTTCTGGAAATCTTGAATTCCCCTCTAATCCTTCTTGAACTTCAAATTTGCTAACAAAAAATTCTTCAAACAAGTGATCTTCACTAAAAAAAGATGCAGCTCCCCATTTATATCTATTTATAATTGTCGTGCCTATATCGCTTTGGTCGGCTAAAACTATACTTATGACTTTCATTGGAATACCAAGAGGACAAATATTAGTAACTTGAATTGTTGCGGTATCGCTCACTGGTGTAATTGTAACCTGAATTGTATTTTTAGTTAAATCGGTTCTGGGAATTTCTAAACTAGAGGACTCTGTTACGCCATTATCGCTGTAAGTAACGCCATCGTAAACAGCAGAAACATCAACTTCTCCATTAGTTACCTCAGTATTTAGGACTGTTTCTCCCAAAAGAAAATTTATGTTTAGTACAAATGTGAATGCTTCGGTAATTGTTTTTTGAATAACATTTCCACAAAAAGCATTAAGATTTTTAGATATTTCATCTTCTATACTAATCACGTACTTTTTAAAATAAGCATCATATCCCCCTATCTTTCTGGAAGTAGGATTTTCTATAAAAAGATTTCTAAAATGAGAAGACATTCCGTAATTAATTTCAGTAACCCCATCTGCGGATAACCTCATTGGAACTCCTCTTCTAGTATTCACCCAATTTACTCTATCTCCGTCAACCGCTAAGCTTTCCGGATTCTTACCTATTCCGTTATTTCCTGCGTATGGAATATATTTTCCAAGTATTTCAGGTATTGTTGCTAATACACCTTGGCCGTTAGCCATTGATAATAAATCCTTTCCAAAGAGGACGTAGCCAGTTTTTTCTTCTTGAAGCACTAAAAGGTTTCCTTCTCTGGATAAAGTCCTCTGTATGCTTCCGTGCTGCTTATCTATCTCTTTAAAATTAGCATTACTTAAGTTAAATTCATTTAATCCGTTTATGTTGGTGCTTTCTATGTAAGGTTTTCCGTAAGTGTGATCTGCAAATCTTCTTATCTCTCGATACTCTTCTACACTAGTTGATGAAGGTCTTGTATCAATGCTTAAATAATTCGTGTTAAATTCATCTCTTATTCTAAAGCTTTCAATACCGTTTCCTTGCGTGTAGCAATTAAAAAAGTCCATCTCAACTATTGCTGGGCTATCTGTAGAAAAATCTTGATTTTGAACGTTACCTTTGTGTTGGCCGTCTACCACATCAAAGCACTGTTCTGTTTCGAAAAATATATCTGAGTCGGCTTGTTTTGGAAGTGTCTCAAAAACGTAAACACCACTACCTATGCGAACAGTTATTTTAGCTTGTATTCTTCCTTTTCTATTTTTTGTTCCTCCAGAAAGCAAGCCTTTAACTTCTAAGCGTAATCTTCCGTCATCAACGGAGTTAGCAACTCTTAAAAGATTTAAATTAGGTAAGTAGTCATAATCAAATTCACCTGAGCCATCATCAGCTAAGAGTGAATTTCTACTAAAGATGACCTCTTTAAACCAACCCTCTAAATCTTCGTAATTTCTTTTTGCAAAAAACTGAGTATCATAAGTGATGTTTTTAAATCCATCATCATAATTTCTAGAGCTGTTAAAGAATAAAGTTATTGAAGTTCCTGAAGGTATTGCAAGTTCCGAAGCTTCTGGTGTAACCTCACTAAACAGCTCAAGATAAGTTAATGGAAAACGATTCTGGCTACTTACCTCTGGAGCCTCGCTTACTCTTACATCAAAATCGCCTCTATTCATAGAGAATCCTTTTGGCATTATTTTCATGTACACCCCTCTTCTTTCTATTATGTCATTTTCGTCTTCATCTTGATTATATAAAATAAAATCCTCTTCTTTAACTTCAATTTCCAAAACCTTAATTTTAATAGGATCAGTCATTATTATTTCGCCAGCTTTTTTAATTATTAAAAAATCACCGACAGAAACCTTATCCTTGTTATTACCTTCAAGCTTGCAAAACGTATAGAAATCTTCTGAATAAAATTCAGTAACATACAATGTTTGGTAGGCAGGCGGATTTGATTTTACCACAAGCTTATATCGATCAGCCCAATAAGGAGCTGGACCAGTAATTGTTGTGACTAATTTATTCTGAAAAGAAGAGAAAGCTTGGGGGATAAATATAGTATTGCTTTTGGAAGTCAAAACACTACTTCTTCTTCCGTATTTATCCATATAAACCTTTCCAACTTCATAATTTCTATTGGTCTTAGCTGTACCAGAATTAATATCATTGGTAATCGAAAAGCTAGTTCCTGCAGTAAATGTTAATGAAACAGTTATTAACCTGTCGTTATCATCACTATCTTTAAAAACTAATGGGTTAAGAAATAATGAAGCAACACCTCCAGCGGTACCTTTAAATATTCTAGGAGGGCCTTGAAGCACTAGGTTAGAAGGCGGGCTGTAGCCTCCCTGTTCATTATAGTTTAGTTGAAAGTCTGAATTTATAATATCAATAAATACACCAAAAGACGAGCTATTAAATAAGTCAGCTAAGTTTGCATAATCAGATTCAAGAGTGTGAAAAAACGTGTTATTGTAACCAGGTACACCGTTGATATCGGTTTCTATACTTACAACCATTATTAAACCTTTTTCTAGCGAATACTGGTTAGGATTTGTTATGTTAATTCTTCTTATTTCTGCAAAAGAAATATCCAAGTTATTACCACTTTCTAAGGCTTGTGTTTTTACAGAAACAGTATAATCAATATTAATTGGAACACCTTCGCTATCCTCTATATTATAACCTTCCACATAATTACTAAAAACTGGAATGTTTTCTAATAAGGATAAAGCTTTAGCAAGTCTAGGGACGTTATCAAAAGACCTAAATAGCTGATCGCTAGGTAGAGGGGTAATAGTTTTGTTGTTGGAAAACAAAAAGCTCTTTGTTTGATTGTCTCCCCATCCGTTTTTGCTTTTGCTAAAAGTTTCAATGATCATCAAAGAATTACTTAAAGTTTCTTTTACTAAGAGTTGGATTTCTGTGACTTGTTTTTCTCCAGTATTAAATTCAATTTTGGCAGCATTAAAAGAATTTATCATTCCTAAATTATCTAAAGTAAAATAATCTAAGTCAAAGGGTTGTGGAGTAAAGTTGTAATTACTAAAATCAGAAGGTGCGCTATATTCGCCATCAAGATATCTAAATCTATAGGAAAATAGAAAAAATCTTTCTTCATTATTATTGCCTCCGTCCAAGGTGTAAGTCGGTGTTATTTTTGGAGCTTTTCTTGGCGGTTTTTTTATAAGTAAGATATCCTCTTCTACGAACCCATTTACACCATAGGTTTTAGCCCTCTCGATGTTTATGCATATCGGTTGCATATTATCATCAGTAAACAAAAGAAGGTCGCTCTTGACCTGTTGAGTGTTGACTTTAACAATTCCTGTAATAAGATGATCTTTGTGAAGAGAAAAAACACGGGAGCCTTCTTCTCTAGTATCTCCTAGAACCAATGATTGTACTTTATTGAGATCATCCCATTCGAATAAAAAACTTCCTAAATCAGAAAGAACTAACCAGTATATTTTTTTTCGAAATTCATCTGAAAAATTACCCATGTCTAGAGGATTGTCTCCCACGTCATAGCTAGTTAGTTTCTTGTTGGAAAGCATGACTTCTATAGCCCCCATATCATCCCCTTCACTATTGATAACTTCAACTCCAAAAGCATCTCTATACTCTCCTTTTGGCATCAATCTTATGTCTGCATCTTTATTAAGACGGCCCTTTACAAAGTTTTGCTTAAATATCATTTTGGCATAGAATTAATTTCACGACCTATTGTTAAAAAATCGAAATTTAGAGAAGCAATTAAAGCTTTGTGTCTTTCGGTGTTGTACCTATTTCTAGCTGAGGACTTATCGTACTGATTTGCATTTCTTCTTGTTGATATAATTTCAGAAATCGCAAACCACCTTATAGCGTCTTGCAGGTCTCTATGAACTTTTATTTCCTCTTCTCTTATATTTTCAAGATCCAATCCGTCTGATAAGTATTCAATAACAACATCTTGATCTTCAAGGTTACTGCTAAAATGGATAGTACCTCTTTCCCCGTTCACTTTAAACTCTCCATATTTCGACAAAAGAGAAGTGTCTTGTGTAGTTTCAAACGTGTGTCTAATATGTGGTATTTGATAGGCGTTTGCCATATCTGTTGTTAGCAACTCTCCTTCGTGATTAAAAAGAATCTCACGCTTATAGTTTTGAAGATATCCGGATGCTGTATTTATTTTGTTGTTGATATTCAAAGGTTGTAAACGTCCTTCTTCATTAATTACAGAAACCCTAATCCAATTAACATAGTTTTGTGGTAGAGCAAAATACAAGTTAGATCCAACGGTTAATTGCGCTACATTAAACATTTTTTGAGTAGCATTATTTACTACTCGAATACCTGTTTTTAATTTTCTTACAATTTGGCTCCTTTTTGTATTAGCCAAAAAACTATCAGTATCAGTCGTATCAGCAAGCATATCATCTACTAAATCCTTAAGAGTAATGTATTGGTATTTGCCCCAATTTTTCTTATCAGCATAGTAGTCTGAAGGTTTTTGTATGGCCATAATTAAGAAGCGTTATCTTGGTTAAAATCTATACTCTCTTGTTGCATGGTGTATGATAGTAAATCCGTCTCTTTAAGATTTACACCAAACGCCATAAGGACTCGTCTTACTATTTCATCTTCTTCGCTAGAGTGGATATCTGCATCTTGGAAGTTATCATCATCGGGGTTAAATAGCTCCACATCATTTACACTTGTATAAGTCCATTTTGGATATTTTATGTTTCTCAAATAGGATATCCTTACTTTGCTACCGTCTTGAATTGGAGCAATCAATATGCTTTTTCCAATGATTGTGTAGACTGGATATTGAGTAGTGGCTAAGCTTTTTTGAATATTAAATTCCCTTCTGTTTCTGCAAAACTCTAAAGTTCCACCTTCTACTATTTCAGACTCATCTAGGTATCTCCAATCGGAAGGAAGTTCTATACGACTGCCTTCTACGGTAATTGGTTCTGATTCTTCAAGGTAGTGTAATATCTTTTCGCTGTAAGTGTCTGGTATGTTAGCAATTCCTCCACTAATTACACCCCTGTTTTCTCTTACAATTAATCTATTTAAGTCATAAAAGTATTCTTCATTACGGGACTGTATGGAATTATGTAGAGCAAGCTCAAACTTTGATGGGGTAAAGCTCCCTCTTACCTGAGTGTTTATAAAGAATTCTACCTTCTTTTTAATTCGATCTATCATTTTGCTATAAGTAAAATTTATATCTAATACAAAAATAATAGATTTAAAGTGTTATTTTAGTATAAATATTACATAAATCAAATATATATTTACGGCCATTGAATGATCTAGAAAAAAAAGTACTCAAAGAGGTTTCGGACTACCACGATAAAACAAACGGGAAGTGTGGTATAAGTGCCATGCTAATTGCAGAAAAACTCAACATAAGCTTTTCAGAATTAAAGCAAACACTAAACAATCTCAATGACAAAAAAGCCTTTACTATTAGGAAAGGAATTAACAGCATACTAATATTTAAAAAATGATATCACAAGAAAAATTGCAAGAAAGCACACATTTTAATTCTCTGGATCATATCCAAAAACAAATGATATTGAAAAAGGACAATAGAGAGAAAATTTCTCTAGGATTAATAATGAGTGAACTAAGAAGCTTTGATTTTTGGCTTGAAAAATGCCAACCCTCGGATCGCGTTAAAACAATAGTGGAAGAATTAATTAATAAAAAAACAGATGGGAGGATTAGCGAGAATTTGTAAGATGTACGGCTCCATGGAAGTGGCTGACGCAAATGGAAAAAAGGTAACTTGGGTTTGGGATTATGTGAATGATAAAGCAAGGGTGAAAACTGAAATGACTTTAAGTGAGAAAGCAAAATGGTTAGGGAAATAATAGAAAGTAAGTGTATGAAAACAGTAAATAGTTTGAGTGGTGGTAAAACAAGTAGTTATTTAGCTATGCACTATCCAGCGGATTATAATTTGTATGCCTTAGTGTGTAATGACGATAAAGAATGTGCGCACCCGGATAAAAAAGTAATGCAATTAGTAAATGATAAACTTGAAAAATACAGCTCAAGATTTGGAGAATGTATTGGAACTCCTGAAAATTATTTAAACCTAAATGTTATTTTAGATTTAGAACAAAAATTAGGTAAAGAAATAATTTGGTTGCGTGATGAAAGTTTTGATTGGTGGATTAATTACAAAAAAGGACTACCAAAACACGACCAGAGATGGTGTACTGAATTAATGAAGTTAAAGCCAATATTTGAATGGTGCTATTTATATACCGACTTACCTGTAAAAATGAGAATTGGATATAGACTTGATGAAGCAGAACGAAAAGATAGATTAACAACTAAATATGAACTTCCAATAAGTTGCAATACTTATGGACAAAAAAGACAAAATTGGCATAGAGATGTTGAGTGGCGTGTTGGTGATTTTCCTCTTATTGATGATAAAATATTGCACTATAACATATATTTATGGGCATTAAAGAGTGGATTAGTATTTCCTAAAGATAGCAATTGCCAGATGTGTTTTCACAAAGAACCACAGCAATTGAGAAAAAACTTTGAAGACGCGCCAAAAGTTATGAATTGGGCTAAGATCAAAGAAAAAGAAACCAATAAGAGATTTAAGACAAATTTAAAAATGGAAAAAATAGAAAAAATAGGATTACAAAAAGACTTTGTTTTTGGTACTGGTAGTGGTTGTAGTTCTGAATGTAGCGATTAATTTAAGTAAATTAATAATCTAAAACCCCCGAATTAGTCGGAATTAAAAAACAAAAATTATGTGTATAAGAACATCACATCAATCAGTATGGGTAGAAGCTGAGCAAACTGAGCAAGGTTTATGGGTAACAAAAAAAGAGGACCCTTTATTGCTAAAGGGTCCTAGCGTCGGGAAACGCACAACCAGCAGAACTGGAAGGTATTGTTAGTTAGTCCAGTTTAGGACCTTCTGCTATTTTTTCTTTTATCCATTCCAAATCGTTTTTCTTGTTGATTGGAACTGGCTTATTAAAATCATCTTCGTACTCTTCACGAGCTTCTTTTAAGTCAAGATCATCGCCTTCTTTAGACTGATGCAAATCTACACTATCTTCGTCTTTATTTGCAAGTATGCTTTGGATTTCTTCACTAGCTGTATAGTCTTTTTTGAGCTCGTAACTTCTAGTTATTTTCTCTCCAATTTCTTGAAGAGTAAGCTTTGCACTTTCATCCTTACCAGATAAGAATTGACCTAGCTTGCTGATGGGGTCTTGCCCTGCCGCAATGCTTATCAATGATCTACCTGTATCGGCCCAGCTAATTCCAGTATTAGTAGGGTTTATTAATAGAACACCTCTTAGAACAGCTAAAGCAGCTACAGTCTTTGGTGCGTAATCTGGCTGTTTCATTTCCTCTAACACCTTCTCAGGATCGTCCATAGCGAATTGCTTGAGTTGACTTTCAATAAGCTTGTCGCTTTGAGAAATCACATAAGCTCCTAATAAGACAAAAGCACGAGCTTTCATTTCCTCAGAATCCTTGCTGCTTACAGCCTCATAAGCTTTAAATCTTAGCTCCATCAAATCAATATTTTGACTTGCAGTTACGTCATGGTCAACTTTATTAAAATGAATTCTATTCCATGGGTGCTTTGTTAGGATTTCGACTAAAACTTTGTTAGCGCTGTCAACTTGTAAAGCACCGTCTTCAAACCAAACCCCTGGGGCTTCTTGATCACCTTGATGATCTTCTTTGAAAATACTTTCTTGACCGGGTATGTATTCTATATTTCTTAATCCCAATGATTTTTTACCATCAAACTTTTCAAGCATGATGTTTTTAATAGGTAGCTGCCACGATGCAGGCCTTCTGCTTTTTGTTAATTCGTAATTTAATTTTGTTTTTGCCATTTCCGCTTGCTTTTTTATTGTTATTAAAAAAAAAAGGGCTGATATTTCAACCCCTTTTTAGTTTATTATACTTTAGTAGACTGCTGACCCCCTTCCCACTAAGAAGTTGTTGGCTCCTGCTACTTGATTCAAACACTCAGTTGTGTAGTGAGCACTTTGAGCATCCAATACTTGTGGCGTACCGTTTGGACCAAACAACTTAAGCTCGCGCTTTCTGTTGTAGGACTCATCACCTCTGTATCGTACACTTAAAAATGGTGTAGACACTGTGTTTCCATTTTCGTAAATACTTGTATTACCGTTAGGTATCATCAAGTAAGCAAGACCAGTTGCACGGAATTTTGTACTACCCATTAATGAGGGGTTATCTAAAATTTCTAAAGGCTGGAAAAAGAAAGTAATGCCATCAATAAACACATCACTAAAGCCAAGAGCCATAGACATATCACGGCTGTTGTTAAATGCACCATAGTTTCCACCACCTGAATAGTGAGCGTTTACACCTGAAAGCATTCTACGAAAATTAGCTCCTTGTTTGTGATCATGCCATACGTTGTAAGAGTTACAACCACCACCTTGCTGCTTAAGTCTTCTTACTACTTCAGAAAGCTCCTCAATAGTTTCTATATATTCGTTAGCAATGTTTCCTCTTTCTTCAATTTGAGGAATAACACCTTTCATTCCTCGGTTTTCACCACTAGCTTTACGCTCATGAAAAAGCTGAGTAAACTCTACTTTGTTATCAAATAACGTAGATGTTCTCATCATCTCATAGTTGTGCCACTTAGGACCTTCTGGAGTTTGAATCCATGTCTTAGTGATCATATCAGAAGCATTAATTTCGTAATACTCTTTTACAATATGAGTAAAGTTATCATAAATGGTTGGGTCCCACCTTCTGCTAGTTGTAAAGTTCGCCTCTCCTTTAGCCCAAGAGTTAGTAAAATCAATAAGTATGTCAACACTATTTGCAAAGTCAAATGCTTCACCTCTTGTTACCGCAGTAAAAACTTTAGTAGATGTAATTGCTGTAACTTCTGCCTGCCATTCAGCAACACCATCGGTAATAAGAATAATATCCTTAACACGCGCATTGTGCGGAGTTGGAGAAGTAAAAACATTTCCTGAAGTGGTTACGTTTTTTACAGCATTATGAAGTCTTCCTTCCTCTGAGTGTGATATTTTATCGGCAGCATAAGTGCTTTCGTTCCCAATAAGCTCAGTTAGCTTAAGGATTTTTCCCTTTCCGTAAGCGCTGTGAAGCTGCGGAATAAGCTCAGGAGCAAATTTCTGAGCGTATGTATAATCGTCTATGAAGTTTTCAGCAGTAGCATTTACACCTCCTGGTGCATCAATTACCGCTGGGCCCCCTGATAAGTTACCGTCTAATAAATCAAAAGCCATTTTTTTATGTTTTAAAAGTTAAAATTGTTCTGGAGTAAGTCCTCCAAATCCCTTTCCTTTTTTTTGTCCTTTTGCATCTCTCCAATTCATAATTGAGTCTTTAGATCCTGAGTTTCCACTTCTAGGCATAGATTTAATTCTTGGAGTTGCGTTATGCTCAATAGCTGAAAAATCTTCCGCTTGTTGAGCTAACGCCTTGTGAACAATTGCGGTTATAGCTTTTTCCCTTTTTGCTGGATTAGCCCAGTACAAACCTTCTTGAAGTTTACCATAGTCTAATCCCTTATCGCCACCAAAAGCTTTTTGATAAAAACCGTCTATATCGAGTGCAGAGGAAGCCATATCACGCACTTCTTCTTTTGTGTACTCATAACTAACGTTCATCAATTTTTCAGTACCGTTATCATCAATTTTGATATCATAAGCAGAAACCTTGATTTTATCCGAGGAGTCTTCAATACTTTGTTGATATACTTTTTGTTGATCATATAATTTGTCATATTTTACTTTGGTCATTTGCTCTCCATTCTCAAGAGTGACCATTTCAACATCACCTTTCCTTTCGGCAGGTTTTTTGTACTTTTCTTTAAGATCTTGTTGAGACTTTAAATAATCAGATGAATAGTTTTTTAGCTTCATCTTATCTATTGGAGACAATCTTTCAAAATCAGAAACATCTAATTTTAATTCCTCCTCCAAATAGTCATCTACGTTAGAGCTGTCTAAATAGCCGTCGCTCATTGCAATAGCCTTTTCTCTCGCTAGTTCTGCAAGATTTGTTTTACTGTAATCTCTATTGAGTGTTTTAAATTCTTCAAAACCCCTTTGAGTTTCTTTATTGTACTTTAAAAACTGTGAAGCCTCTTCAGATAAACCCTCAAAAGGATCTGCTAAAGACTCAGGATCTTTAAATAAATCATCAAGGCTTGCAAACTCTTTACCTCTTTTTTCTTTAAAGTATTTTAAAACAGCTTCATCGTTAATTTCGTTTACCGTTGGCTCTGGATCAATTGGCTTCGGATTAACTGGATCAACTAGATCAGGTGTATCAATTGGCTTAGGTTCTGGGTCTATGGTGTCAATAACTGGATCTATCGGTTTAGCGTTTGGAGCAGCTGTTTTCTCACTAAATGAATTTAAAAAACTTTTCCCGATCTCCATAGTATTTGTTTTATCTATTATATAATACAAAAGTATAAAATATAATGATATAAATACAAATATATTTATACTATATATATACTAAATTTTAATAAATACACTTAAAAAAATAGTAAAAAAGAAATCCCATTGACAATAATTTGCAAATGGGATTTTTAAATTAAAAAAATTACTCGATTCCTAAAAGTTTATTTAGATTAAAGTCTGGTTCAGTAAAGTCGAAAGATCCGGTGTCTTTTAATCTTTGATCTATTAGTACACTTTGTTGGCTGCTTTTAACATCTTGTCTATCGTCTTTAGCCTTCTCTTTCATTTCATCACGCTTCAAAATTGTCAACCCTTTGACTTGTTCCAAATAAACATCTTGTTCGAATTTTGACTGTCTCAATGGTTCTTCAATTTGCATCTTAGCTTGCAATTCCTTTAAAACTAACGCACTTTTTTGAGATTCATATTGAAGGTCAATCATTTTCTTTTGTTGATATGTGGTAATATCTGCTTGCTGTTTAGCTTGAGCAGATTCAATATTATTTTTAGACTGAGTTTTATTATTAAATTCAGTTTCCTTCATTCTTTGCTTGATATTTTTACCTCTAACAAAATGCATATACTGTCTAGCTTGCTTCATGTTATTTCTGGCAATAGCCAATATCTCAGACTTATCAGAAACATCTATGCTTCCTTCTCTTAAAGATATCCCTAAGTCCTCTCTGAGTTCGTCCAGTTCTTCTTTTGCAGGAACCATTTCGAGTGTAAAGCCAAACTCATGAAGACTTCTATTTTCTAAGCTTTTAATAGCTTCAATGTTTTCACGTCCTACCGCATCAGAAAGTGTTTTTCTTAAATGCTTAAGTCTTTCAAACTTAAAAATTCCTTTGGTTCTTGCGCTTATGGTTTCGCACACACGCTTATCAAACATTACTGAAGCATCAACAATATGTTTAGTTGCTGTGTTGTTGGATAATTGAATCATTTGATTTGTGCCAACAAGAGATTGTGCTCCAACCGGATCTAATCCTGTAATGTCTTCAATCTGCTTGTAGTAGAAACTCCAAGAATTTAAAAGAGCACCTAGAGCACTGCCTTGTTGATTTGGCATTGGTCTAGCGGCATTTCCATCCTTCATGCCATCTTCGCCCATGTTCACTCTTTTTTTAAGAACAATACCTTTTACGTTTAGATAGGAAAGAGCTTTTTTAATATTTTCTTCTGGGTTTCCTTTAGCATCACTTATGAGTTCAGCCACTTGGTCCATATCAATTTCAATAAGATCTGGTTTTAGCTCAGCTACTAAATGCTGTATTTTTAAGTGAATCCTTTGAAGTTGTTTACATAACGGAATTATGTTTTTAAGAAAACTTCTAAGTCTATTTCTGTAAATGTTAGTAGCCTGGACGACAAATGGAGGTAAAACCTTGTTCATCTCATCCTTTGCTAAAAATTCACATTCTTGATAATTGTAGACAAATTCATCGCTACCAACTACATAGTTTCCCTCATACCAAGTATCAAAAACCTTAGATAGACGGCTGCTCTCGGAACCTTCAGGAACAACATAGCTATTATCTCTTAATGATACTTTCTTAGTCTGATTATTTTTATCTAAATACCTTTTAAAGATAATTTTTTTATCGCTTTTGAAAGTAAACCTTAATATCTGGATTTTAATATCCAAGATGCTTTGCATTGGCGCATGAGAAAAGTCAAAAGTTGTTTCATTAAATTTGTTTTGACCAGCGTAAAGTTTTGCTATTTTACGGCACTTAATATCATTATATCCGCTTTCTCTTCTAAACTCATTTATGGTTATGGTATCAACATATCCAAAATAGAAAGCATCACTAAAGTCCTCCATTTCAGAAAAGCTATGTATGAACGCTCCTGGATCAACGTATTCAGGAACAACTCCATTGTTTTCATCTGTATAAATTCTAGAAACTTGAAGACCAGTAATGACAGAATCCTTATCAGTCTTCTTTTTAGTTTGCTCCCATCTGTTTGTTTTTTTTGCAAAATTAATAAGTATCTCTTCTGATATTTCTTGCAAAGGCCTTTCTTTAATTTGGCTATAAAGATCAAGCTCGGCAATGTCTTGAGGAACAAATCCTTTTTCTGATAAATCTGGAAGACCAAGAGCTGCTGCTTTTTTAAGCATTGGGTTAGCAGCCATGTTAGTTTTATGCCTATCGTATTTTTTCTTTTTTTCAAGAGAAGAGAATCTATCTATTGACCTAACATCTACTCTATAAAACTCGCTACTTATACCGTTAGTAACTTTGTTTACAAACTTTTCAGAATAGTTTATAGGTGTAAAGTCTAGGTTATGCAAAGTTAAATCGTCAGGCTGTCTTGCTGTGTGGTTTTTATCTTCTTCTAAATTTTGCTCACCACGAACATAGAGTCTTAGTTCATCAATCTCTATATGTCTTTGGGTAAATAAACATTGATTATTAATCATACCACCACCAAACCATTCGGCTTGCATTGCAATAGCCCACTTTAAACCATAAGCAGGATCTTTCTTTTCTCCTTCTGAAGCTAATGGATCTGGTATTCCTATTACTTTTTTAGATTTTAAATCACTCATTACATGGCTATTTTAGAAACGGAACCGCTATTGTTATATGTAGTAAAAGGAACGGTCATTCGTCTTTGTTCAACATCTTTTCTTATTGTCCTTCTTTGGTTCCCAACGTCAGCTAAACTAGCTCCAATATATGCATCAAATTTAGTTCTATTACTTGTATCAACTTCCTTATACTGATATAAAGTTCGTGTAAATGGCATATCTCCCATTTCACCCATTAACCGATTAGAATTATCCCTAGCAACACCAATTTGATCTTCTATGTAAGCTTCTGTAGCGTAAAATTGAGCTTCGCCAATTTTAGTGTCTTGTTGTGGAGCACCACCAAACTCCTGCTCAGTAGGGGATAAGCTACTCCATCCTTTTTTAAACGGATTATTCATACTAAAATGACGAAAACCCCATTCTTTTATATTAGCTAAAAATCTCTCGTTTGACAGCTCTGATAAAAAAGGTATGCTATAATAAATAGAAGCCATAATTACGTCTTCAAAAAACTGTTCGACTTTTTTAGGTCTATCTATGTATTCTAAAATTTGAGCATTATTTGGTAAGCTCTCGCACGTATGGGTTTTTGTTTTTAAGATTATAGCCCCGTTAGAGCCTCTTCCGTCTGCATTTTTACTCCTGTTATAAGGGTCAACCCCAAATGTACCAATGTGTTCTGCTAATGGAGAATTAGCTAGTATTCCTCCATTTTTGCGAACCATTTCGTATTTATTCCTAAACTCTTTTGGAGGATGGCAGCCTAACTTAATAAAGAAACGCCCTTTTTCTGGGTCTGGATTCCACCGAACCGTTCCAAAGCGAATACCATCCACCCAAGAAAGATTTCCCCTCTCTACGCCTGCATTACCTTTCCAAGCTCCGCTTTCACTATTATATGTATCTTCTAGCTCCCATTTGTTATGCTCAATCTGTTCATCTAGTTTAATCTCATTAAACTCACACTCACCACTTTCATTTCTAAAGGCATCCTGTACAGTGTCAGGATTTTGACGCATAAATTCGTTTAAATCTTCTGGATCATTTTTAAGCGCTTCAATTGAGTTTGCTAAAAAGCTTATGGCTCCAGTTTCTACATAAACGCCTTCATCTGTTTTTACGGGTTTCTTAGGGTCTTCTAGTATTGAAAATCCATATTCATCAAACATACCCTCAAGGCAGTATTTTGAAGGAACAAATATTCTATAAAGTCCTGATTTTGTTTGTGCGTTAAGATCGCGCTCCCTGCAATCGCTTTGATCCCATATTTTTTTATACTCAGAACCTCCTTTTTTAAGTGAGTTTACAGTAGAGACAACCATAGATTTACCAGTGATTATAACTCCTTTTCTGTGTGAAGTTTTTACAATAGGCCAATATTTAGAAAAAGGAACGTCTTTTGGATATTTTCCAGATTCATCAAGAAGTGATCTAAAAATAGCATCACCATCCATTGCATTAATGTCGGTGTTGTGCCACTCAACCATTGTTCCAAGTCCGTTACCCATTGAGACTGAAGCTCCAACAGATTTACGTTTTGTAGTCTCTTCAAGGTTTAGTTTTTTCTTTGGTGTATTAGTTCCGTCCCATACAGGCCTAAAGAAAGAAGGAAGTCTTTTAAAAGCTGTAATGTATCGTCTAAATATCTTACTAGCATCATCTCCTTTTTTAGAGATCATTCCAAGCAATTTATCTTCGTGCAAAGTAGCTGCTTCTAGCATTTCAAATATCGCTAAAAGGGAAGCTCCCATACGTCTATTTTTCACATACTGCATTCCAAAACATCTTCTGTCAGCCTTGCAAGCTTCCCAAAATATCATAAGCTCACTTTGGATAACTCTAAAATTAGGGTGCTCAGCTATCTCCCTTACCCATTGAATACCAAACCAATAAGTACCGGTCATATAAATAGGCAATCCTTTGAGGTATATCCAAACGCCTTGCTCTCTATTTTTGTATTGCTCATCAATATAAGATTGATGCTTTTTAAATAACTTCTCCAAATAGGAGTCAATTTGATCTTGTTTTTTTTGAGCCGTTCCTGTAAATTTTGAGGTTATAGCATCTATGCTATTGTACTCTAATTCAGCAGGTTTTTTATCACGATAAAACTTTTGCTGAGAATCAATTTTTTCATGATTAACTATATACTTTTTATTAGGCATTTCAGGCAGTCCAATCTTCAAGCCTTCGATTTCATAAACTTCGCCAAGCGTACCATCCTTGGAAATAATTACAACATCGTGTTCTTTGTTATAACCATAACTCCAAGACTTAAGATTATTTAAAATCTTTTTATCTTTATCTGTGATCTTTAGCTCTACCTTATTTCCTAAGTAATGTATCATTTAGTTTCTGGCTCTTTTTTTAGTTGGGTGTAGATATCCTTCTTTTTCTTGTTTTTTCGCTTCAGTAGTATTGTCTTTTTCAGATTCCTGAGATTCTTTTACATGGTGCTCCAGGCTTTCTATTTTTGTTAGAAAAAGATCAACTTGATCCAAGGCAACACTTCTCTTTTTTATCTTCTCAAGCTTCTTTTGTTCACTTTCTTCTTTATCATCTTCGCTAATATCTTCCTGCTTGTTTTCATCAAAGATTTTAAACACATCGTCAATTAATGATTTGTATTTTTCAATCAAATTCAATGTTTTTTCCTTTCGATATTCTTTTACGTCAGCATCGTTTTTCATACGGCTTCTTTTAAAAGCTTACCTAGAGCATGATGATTCTTAATCCACATAAATTTCTGATCATTAATTGTAATATCAATAGCGGTAAATTCTTGATTATAAATTAAATCACCCTCATTAATTCCTTGATTTCTTGACTCTTTATTCGATATCATGACTCTAAGAACAGGGGTTTGATCGGTATTTTTTCTACTCATATCTGGAATAAATATGGAGCCTATCTTTTCTATCTTTTCCTCTTTTTCTTTTGGCTCATATTTTTCGCAAATAAGATTATCTCCAAATGCTTTAAATTCCGTTCCTTCTCCCACGGAGTAGCAAATAATTAATCGAGGATCAACTTTGTAGTGTTTTTTTTCTCTATTAACAAGGTTTTGATTTTGTTCTTCGCCATGTTTCTGGAACGTTTGGTTGTGCACAACAATACGATCTACCAAAACTCTAAAGCCTGGCTTTATTTTTCCTTTATAATCCATAGGAACATTGATAACTTCGAAAACATTATTAGCGAGATCCTTGCCTGAAAAGTTTTTGTCAAGTTTTATTTCGACACCATTTTTAGTTTTAACACCACTCTTGTAACGCTCTGGTATATGTACTATGAAATCTTTGTGTGCTTGCATTGCTTTATAATTAGTTTGTAGTTATTATTATTTTATATCAACGTTTTTTCTCAACGTCTGAGCTTCCAAAAAAGAAACCAAATATTCCCAACGCAACACCCTCAACTATTCCAATAAGATGTATAAATATCTCCTTGTTTGATTCAGGTATGTCTAAGAAAACTATTGAATAAACAACAAAAGCAAAGACTCCTAGTCCAATAAATCCAGATACGTTGTACAACAAATCTTTTTTTCCAGATTTAGCAATTTCAACTTGTCTAGTCCTTGCTGCATTTCTGTCAGCAACTTGGATTTCGTATTCTTTAATGTCTAATTCCAGCTCGGCTAAAAGCATATCTTTATCTATTTGAGAAATATCAGCAGAGTCACTTATCTTGTTAGCTAAGGTTCCTAAAGCTTTTACGCCGGTCAAACTCCCCGCAAGCTGTAAAAGTTCTGGAGCAAATTCTTTGCCTTGTTTGATTAACCAACGGAATCCATCGCCCACCTTAGATGTTCCGTTCTTTTCTTTGTAAGATTGTTTTTTTGGATCTACCATGTTCTATTTCTGGATATGTCAATATGAATAAAATGCTCAGAAACATAATGCTTAAAGCCACCAATCCATTTATTTTTTAAAAGGTTAGACAGATAAGTCATTTTTTCTTTGTCCTCAGTAGTTATATCATTTGCCTTAGACAAATGAGCGCTGTTACCGCTTCGTCCTTTGCTTAATTCATGTCTTAATGTACGTTTACCACAAGTAATAAAGA
>Ga0222644_1000067_pt1 | contig 58733 bp, 63 predicted proteins | sample AntAcemetagen291_FD_179800 | JGI IMG/M metagenome (GOLD analysis project Ga0222644, IMG submission 179800) | Saline water microbial communities from Ace Lake, Antarctica - #291 | ecosystem: Environmental > Aquatic > Non-marine Saline and Alkaline > Saline | place: Antarctica: Ace Lake...
AATAGCGAAAATTATAGTTAGTATTTTTACGTATCTCATAAAGTAAAACTATAAAAATATACTGAAATAAAAAATGCTATCTAAAGATTATTTCAATTCGCTAAACTCTAAACTTGTAAATTCAAAAGTCGCACGCTTAACTATTCAAAGCGTGTAAAAAGCTATTTTTGAAAAGTCATTACCTGTAAATGGTTTAAGAAAGTGGAACCAACGTTGTACGTGTGAACTACTCGAAAACTTCTGCACCCCTATGCCTATGAAGCTAACAAAGCATCCATACTTTGATACGGTTGCCGCTTTGCGTACTCTATTAAATGAATGATTTTTAAATACCTCTTCGTAGGTTTACCGTCGTAGTACTTCATAAAGTGTTTAGACTCTAGTAGCTGCATAGCCTTAGAAGCGTTTTCTAAGTAGTCATAGTTAGCATTGATTAATCTACCTAGACTAGACCACCTTTGGCACTCGTATAAGCCTTGTATCATTGTACGGTTTACAAAGTGTTTACCATACAAATAAAGCTTCTTAGATAGCTTCCTACTGAAAGGACAAAGAAAGTAAAAGACAAACCCCTTACCTAAGTTAGAAGGCTTCCTTACAAGCTCCACTGTATAGTTTATTGAAGTATCATTTACCTTGTATGTTAGCTCTAAGTGGCTACCAGTAGTAAGGTTTACCCTTATACCTATTGAAGAGGTCTGTACACCTTCTCTACTCCATTGAATAGCCCCGTTCCTAATGCATCCATCATTTAAGTAATCCCACCGCTTAAGGTCGCTAATACTTATCTGCTTAAGTTCATTGTATACGGTTGGTATGGTAGATAGCTTTGGCACTGTGAAACCTAAATCCTTAAGGAGTTATACATTTTAAGCAGACTTTAAAAAGTTATTCTTACTCCAGTTGCAGACGCTTCGAAATACATAGAGCTACGTTTTAAGTGCATAGGTGTTTTAAAAGTGCATACTATGCTTGCAATAGCTAAAGCACTACCAACGAAATATAAACCTTGTCTATTATCGTCAGTAACTAAAGGTGAAAATCCAAAAGAAGCAATACTTAAACCGCCCGTAATTATAGAATTTTGAAACATCTTCGCAGATTCTTTAAGCTCAAACGCACCCATTTTTAACATTTCTTGCTCAATAGTCAAAGAGCCTTTACCGTCTACTTTTACTTGACCGTTTACCTGAATAGAGATAATTAAAAAGAATGTTACTATTAGTATGTTTTTCATTTTGCAAATTTATTTATTGAATAGGATATACTTAAAACTTGAGGAGTAAGAAGGTATTAGTTTTAAAGGCTCGTACTAATTAATCTATTAAGGGAGCTAATTTATTTCTTAAAGCGTCAAACTCTTCTTGAGTTGTTAAACCTAAGTCTAATTTATCCTTCGCTCGTTTTAGTTCTGCAAGTGCTTCGCTGCTTGACATAATTTTTGATTTTAATTCTCCATTTTTCAATGCGTCATCTATCAAACCAATCTTCAAGGCAAAAATGAAGTCTTTTGGAGGAGTAGTGGAAAATGTTACCCTACGCATAGAGATTTTTATCTTTTTAATAATTACGGTTTTACCACTTGCTAAGTTAGACAGTGGCTCTAAGCCAATACCTGTATTTTGGAATAAGTACGAGTAGGTCTCATTATTCATTGGTTTACCTATTGTAATAGTATCGCCTACACTAAACTTCTCTCCACTTTTGGAAATGTACGTTTGAATAAGACCTTTTACTTTTTTGTTTACTACTTCGTCATAAGTGGCAGAAGGTGTAATGTTTTGTCCAAGTCCGATATTAAAAGATAGTATTGCTATAGAAGCTAAAATTATGTATTTCATTTTACAAATTTAGTAATTTTACTTGAACGTATTACACACTATACTTAAATGTGGCATAACGTTCATTTTGCTATTTGAGTCTTATAGTAGTTCACTTCATTTGCGGTGGTCCTATCCATAGTTAAAAGCTTATTTCTCTTGAGTGTCATAGAGTCTATCGGAAATATTTCAGACCACTTTATAGTTAAACACGGTTCTGACCTCAACTAAAAAGCCTCCCCAATAGTTTGGGAAGGCTTTTTTATTTATTGAATTATAAGGTTAATTATAAATCAGCTCTTCTTTCTACGTCAAATTCTCCTTTTGTAATATTTATAGTTTGACCAGCTGGACTTTTTGCTTGTCCAGTAAATGTTCCTTTAATTCTGCCACCTACTGCCCCTACTTCAGTCACAGTTATAGTAAAATTAGTAGTTAGTGCGGAATACTCCTTTCTTTTTAAATCACCTATAATTCCTGTACCAATTTGAAATGCAGTTTTGTCTTCATCTTCTCTCAAATAAACTCCAGCAACTTTTCCAGGAAATACAATATTAAAGTCGACCGCCCCATTTTTTTGATCTGTCCCGTACACTATAAGTTCAGTATTACCCTTCGAACTATTAAAGTTTGCATAAGTACGTGCAGGATCTTCTGCTATATTATATGCCACTAGTCCTACTGTCACTTTACTTGTGAAAATCAAAGGATCTCCTACATTATTATCTGTAGTATCTCTAGCTACGGGCACCACATCGTCTCCACCACAGCCGGTAATTGCTGACCCTACTACTAATGCTGCAAATACAAAAAGTACAAAACTTAAATTCTTCATTTTTTATTTTATTTATAAATTAACTATGATACAATTATACAACATTTTTTCTATCACAAAGCGATGCCTATTTCAGATAAACTCTAACATAGTTTCAGACGGTATCTCATTAGAATCCTGCACAGTCATATCTAAACCTGGTGAACTTCCTATATACGCATGAGTGTTATCCTCTATTATTAGGTATGAGGATTCTGGTAAGCACACTACTCTATTTTCAGGATTTGCAGCCAGGTACTCTGCTAATCTTTGTTTTCTGGTCTCGCCTCCGTGATTTAAAATAGAAGCTTCAGTATAATGTGGATTAATCTGGTACGAAACTAGATTCAAAGCTTTGAATGAGTATGGCTCCACTATCGGCATATCATTAGTAGTACATATTGATGGACTAGCAATATTACTGCCAGCACTCCATCCTATATATGGAGTACCTTTCTTCACCGCATTATGTAAGATAGTATCTAGCTTATACTCTTGGAGCATTTTTAATAAATGAAATGTATTCCCGCCTCCTACTAATATAGCTGAGGCATTTTCTATAGCTTCCGATTTGTTTTCGAAGCTATGTATCCCTTTTACCTGTATAGAATGATGAGCTAAGGCCTGATTTACTTTAGCTGTATAGGTACCATAAGAGAATCCTACTGCTGCATATGGTATAAATATTAAATTATCAGTTGCTTTACCTAAAAAATATGCAATGGTGCTATCACACCATTGCATATATTTTTCACTATAATTAGTACTATTGCTTAATAATAATAACCTCACTCTTTCTCTAGGGTGATTTCGTCTGGAAGAATATCAAGTAATTCTACTTCGAAGATAAGCGTAGAACCAGCAGGTATAGGACCTGTACTTCTATCTCCGTAAGCCAATGATGCCGGAATTACTAATTCGTACTTAGATCCAACAGGCATCATCATTAATGCTTCTGTCCATCCTGGAATAACTTGGTTAGTTAAAAACTCAGCAGGTTCTCCTCTCTCTACAGAGCTATCAAATACGGTACCATCAATTAATTTACCTGTATAATGTACTTTTACTTTATCTCCGTCTATTGGCAAAGCTCCACCGCCAGCGGTGATTACTCTATACTGTAAACCAGTTTCAGTTGTTTTTACACCTTCCTTGTCTTTATTTTTAGCTAAAAAATCTTCTCCAGCTAATTTTGCTTCTGCACTTTTAGATTTCTCTTTCTTGTCAAAATAAGCATTCATAAAGTCTCCAGCTGTTTCTTCGTCTATTTCTACGTCCTTTCCTTCCAGAACACGCTGCACGCCAGTGATGAAAGATTTATTGTCCAATTCTTTTACTCCGCCTTTTGTAGTTAGGCCTTTCGCGTAGCTAGTGCCTAATAAGTAACTTACTGAATCTAACTCAGTGGCTAATTCGGTAGGTTTAGAAGTATCAATTGTGATTCCTTTTTGTGTACACGCACTTATCAAAAGTACTACTGTTACTAGTGTTAATATGTATTTCATTTTTTTTCTATTGTATATATATGTTTTTATAATTAGGCATCTACTGTGAATCCAGCATATAGCTCCTCACGTCTTTCTTGTAATTCTTTATCTTCTCTGTAAGAATCGTAGTCACTGGGTTTATCTACAACTCCATTCGGTCCTATTTCTATCACACGATCAGCTATACTCTGTATAAAGTGATGGTCATGAGAAGTAAATAAAACACTTCCTTTAAAGTCCTTTAAACTATTATTAAACGCAGTGATACTTTCTAGATCTAGGTGATTAAGAGGCTCATCTAGCATCAGTAAATTAGGATTAGATAGCATTAGTTTTGAAATCATGCACCTTACTTTTTCACCTCCACTTAGTACATTACACTGCTTCAGAGCCTCATCGCCACTGAAAAGCATCTTACCTAAAAATCCACGTATAAAAGTCTCATCTTTTTCTTCAGAATACTGGCGTAACCAGTCTACTAAACTCAATTTTGAAGTAAAGTACTCATCATTGTGATTAGGTAAGTAAGCTTGATTAATAGTCACTCCCCATTCTATAGTTCCACTGTCTGGTTCTATTTCTCCATTTAGTACTTGATAAAACTTAGAAGTAATTATACTGTGTTTGGAGTATAAGAAGACTTTGTCTCCTTTATTTACGCTAAATGATATATCTTTAAAATAAGGTGCGAGCGATAGATTGGATACATTAAGTATTTGATCTCCTGCATGACGCTCTTGCACGAAAATTATAGCAGGATATTTTCTACTGGAGGGCTTTATTTCATCCATATTTAGATTTTCAAGCATCTTCTTACGGGATGTAGCCTGTTTAGATTTCTTAACGTTAGCACTAAACCGAGCAATAAAATCTTGAAGTTCTTTTTTACGCTCCTCCGCTTTTTTATTCTGATTCTGCTGCTGACGAAGTGCTAGCTGAGAGCTCTCATACCAGAAAGTATAATTACCACCGAACTGGCTTATTTTATTGAAATCTATATCTACTACCTGAGTACATACAGAGTCTAAAAAGTGCCTGTCATGAGATACGACTATTACTAAGTTTGGAAAATTAAGTATGAAGTTTTCTAACCACGATACAGTTTCAATATCTAAATCATTAGTAGGCTCATCCATAACTAATATATCTGGACTGCCAAACAGAGTCTGTGCTATAAGCACGCGAACTTTCTCATTATTACTGAGGTCCTTCATCAGCATTTGGTGCTTATCTGTCTCTATACCTAATCCACTGAGTATTTCTCCTGCTTCACTCTCAGCCATCCAACCGTTCATTTCAGCAAATTTCTCTTCTAGTTCAGATGCTTTAATACCGTCTTCCTCATTGAAATCTTCTTTGGCGTACAGTTTATCCTTTTCCTCCATAATACTGTACATCTCCTTATGCCCCATCATCACAGTGAGTAGCACTGGATGATTATCATACGCGAAGTGATCCTGGCTAAGTACAGCCATACGCTTGCCCTTTTCTATAGAGATATGACCAGAGGTAGACTCCATCTCTCCAGTAAGTACTTTTAGAAAAGTCGATTTACCTGCTCCATTAGCACCTATGATACCATAGCAGTTATTCGTGTTAAACTTCAGGTTTACTTCGTCAAATAGGACTCTTTTCCCAAATCTTACCGATATATTATCTACTGTGATCATTGCTTGCTAAAAGTGTGCAATATTAGGAGTTTATATTGGGAATACGGAATACTTAGCCTAATATTGACTTGCAAAAAAGTCTAGCATCCGCTTTTAACAAAAAAACAAAATAGCACAATGAATAATACAGCGACAGTAATACTCGGTTTAGCCTTGGCTATCACTATGTGGGGAATGGGATTAAATCTTATTATAGATGATTTTAAACGTGTATTAAGAAACCCTAAATTAGTGCTTTTAGGATTAATTAATCAATTGATTCTACTTCCCATAATCGCATACACATTAGTATCATTACTTCCGGCTTCGCCTGAAATAGCTGTAGGTATTATGATACTATCCGCTAGTCCGGGCGGACCTACCTCTAATCTACTTTCACTTTTAGCTAAAGCAGACACTGCATTATCTGTCACTTTAACTGCTATTACCAGTGTGGTTACCATATTCACCATACCATTCATAGTTAATATAGCTCTAGAGCATTTTGGTGGACTATCTTCAAGTATACAACTGCCAATAGTAGAAACTATTTTAAAGATGGTGCTCATAGTGATAGCACCTATGTTGCTTGGTATGATTATAAAAAAATACTTTCCGTCATTCTCTGATAAAATGGAAAAACCTATACGCATTATTTCGGTATCACTACTCGTCCTTATAATAGTAGGTATAGTAATTACAGAAAAAGAAAACATCGTTTCTTACTTCGCAGATGCTGGATTACTTGCCTTAGCACTTAATGTGATCACCATCTTCCTTGGATTACTCACAGCACGTGTATTTAATTTAGGAAAAAAGTCAGGTGTCACCATAGCTTTAGAATCTGGCATACAGAATGGAACAATGGCACTATTCATAGCAGGTACACTATTATCTAATGCGGCGTATGGTGTAGCTCCAGCTGTATATAGCCTCCTTATGTATGTGACAGGAGGATTAGTAGTCTTGTACGCACTCAGAAAATAAAATATAATCTTAGCTCATTAATTATGTACATTTGCACAACATTACAGAGAAACAAAATGGCTTTTTTATATAATTCTACAGGCTTTAACCATAGCCGCTTTCTCTAATTTTCAACATATTTTTTTTATAATACACAATGAACATTTTTATAGCAAGTTTGCCGTTTAGTGCAGACGACCAAGACCTTAGAGAGATTTTCGAGCCATTTGGTGAAGTAACTTCGGCTAAAGTAATTTTTGACAGAGACAGAAACAGATCTAAAGGATTTGGTTTTGTAGAGATGGCTGAAGATGCTGATGCACAAAACGCAATATCTGAACTCAACGAATCTTCTTTTGAAGGAAGAGACTTAGTAGTAAAGGTAGCTGAAGACAGACCACAGAGAAGCGAAAGATATTAATAAAATATTTAATCAATTCTCCAAGAGAGCCCTAGACGAGAGTCTTGGGCTCTCTTTTTTATGAAAATATACTAAGCTATTTCCTTTAAATACTTCTCTAGTTGAACAGCTACCTTATCCCAACTAAACCTAGTCTGAGCTATTTCTAGCCCCTGCTCCCCTACTGATTGACGCTTAGCAGCGTCAGATAATAGCATATTTACTTCCAGTATAAATTGAGATTTCTCTTTAGCCATTATCACTCCTTGGCCGCTCTGTATCTGTAATCCTTCGAAACCTATATGTGTGCACACTGCAGGTACTCCCATAGCCATAGCCTCTAATACTTTATTTTGTGTACCAGCACCAAATCGAAGTGGAGCTATCACCACGCTAGCGTCAACATACATATCTTTGAGATTTGGTATGAAACCTGTCACCTCTATCCTGTCAGTCACTAGTTTTTTAACTGCATCTACTGGTCGTTGTCCTGCTATAATAAATTTAGTCGTTGGATTAGCCTCTGATATAGCTGGCCACATTTCTTTTACAAAATACTGTACCGCATCTACATTAGGTGCATAATCCATATTACCTGTGAATAATAAAGTTTGATTGTGCGAGTAATTATGTCCTTGTCCTACGTCAAAGGTGCTCAAGTCTACGCCATTTAGTAGAATATCTATATTTTGTGTATTATGAAGCTGCTCAAGATATTTTTGATCTTCTACAGAGCAAACTAATGTCTTATCATATTTGGTAATCACCTTCTCAGCTCTAGTAAGTCTCCCTATCTCTATAGTATCAATTAAACGATTAATAAATGGTCTGTCAGTTTCATTTCTTCTTTTAAAATAGAGAGAAAATGCATCTGGAAGATCTAAAATCTTAGGCACGTTTAAATGCTTGGTATACTGACTCATACGAAGATGCTGCGTGTGTATCACATCTATGTTATACCTATCCATAGCTAATTTTACCATACGCTTCATCTTACTACTTCTAAAATAAGCTACTTGTAAAGGAGTATGTGAAAATAATGCAGGAATTCCGTTCAAGATGGACCTCCATTTTGGTAAATAAACGAGTTCTATTTCTTTGAAGAATGGCTGTATATCCTTGAGATAGTTTAACTCGTCTCTAGACTCATAGAAAGTAACAAGGTATAAATCATGCTTAGCCGCTAGTCTCTTCGTAAGATTATATATCTTTAACTTATCCCCTCTGAAAGGTGGATAAGGAAACCTATTGGCTATAAATAGTATATTCACGAAGTGCAAAGAAATAAATAAATCAATAGCATAATAGTTTATTACAGAATATACGCTTGTAATAAAAATTAGAATTCTTACTTTCGGAGCACATGAAAAAATTAGGACTTATTTTACTAAGCTGTAGTGTATACTTATGCTCTATAGCTCAAGACACTGTAGTAGTGAACACATTAAACTTCAGTTCCACGACTAGAGACACTATTATTTCTTTCCCTGATACAGATGTTAGTTACCGCAAAATACTAATGCAGTATAGTATGAGATGTAAGGGTGCTAGAGTAAGTTCTGGTAGTAACAGAAACTTAGGTTGTGGTGAGTGGGACTACAGCTGCAATACCTATATAGAAGACTCCTCCAGAGTCGACTCCCTACTATCCACTACTAATGAGTATAGCATATCTGGATTTACCGGTACTACGTATAATTACAAGGAAACTCCTTTAAATGACTACTATAGAAATACAAGTATCACCACTCAGATAAATGGCTCTAGCGGACTAGATACTGCTATTATAGGAGATGGTACAGTTTCTACTAACTTAGGAATACCTGGCACTCTTGGTGGAGTTCAAGCTCGTTTTCAGCACTTATTTACTGCTAAAGAGCTTATTTCTGCTGGTCTAAGTGCAGGAAATATTTGGGGTATAGTCATAAATGCTACTAATAGTATGGAAGTAAGTGATTTAAGAATGAACCTAAAACACTATGCACAAGGCTCTCTAAATCTAAAAAGCATAGAATTAGGCGGCTTTGATAATGTATTCAGCAATACATATGAATTTACAACGGGTTCTAACCAGATACAATTTCATACACCAATGATGTGGGACGGTACCTCAAATATTTTACTGGAATTTACCAGTTCTAAATCTATTGGTTTTCAAGAGCTAACCGTCAATAGTAGTTTTCAAGATACCACAAGAAGCATGGTATCAACAGGCGGAGGATATATAGACTTCGATGGTACGAACTATTTAGAGTCAGAATCTTACGAGGGTGTATTAAGCTCCCAAAATAGAACGTGTGAAGCTTGGATAAAAACTACTGGAGCAAACCAAGAAATAGTAGGCTGGGGAAAAAATGTTAGTGGCCAAAAATGGGTTTTCAGAACAAATACTGACGGTTCTCTCAGGGTGGAAGTAAATGGTGGAGCAATTAATGCCACCACTCCAGTAAACGATGATAAATGGCACCACGTAGTATGTGTGTTAGACGGAAGTAATGTGTCTGACATAAAATTCTATGTAGATGGTACCTTAGAGAATATAAGTGCTACTGCAGATCTAGCTATAAATACGATAGCAGATATAAAATTGAGAATAAGTCGCGGTATAGATGAAAGGTACTTTGTAGGAAGTATGGATGATATAAGAATATGGGATATAGCATTGACCCAGAATGACATACAAGAACTAATGCGTCAAAGATCACAAAGTATTGATGCTAACTTTGATAATCTAAAAGCGTATTTCAGATTTGAACCAGTAAGTTTTAAAAGAGATGATAGCAATACAGGAGCATCAGGGATTATCTCAGGAGAAGAAAAAAAAGGAGAGCATAGAGCTCCAACTTTATTTAAGGATTTTGTATACTCGACCAACCGTCCTAACATCGGCTGGATTACAGGTGATTTCAATGTTTCAAATAGTACTACCTATAGCTTTGATGAAGTAGCACATAGTTCTAACTTGGTAAAAAAGTATGCCATACAGCCTGCGTATAATACCATCATAAACGACGTAATAATAGAAATAGAATCTACAGAAAGGTGGAACACAGATGACGAGGAGATATACTTTGATGATTACAATTTGGAGTATGACAGAATAAAGGCGACGCCAGATGGTACAATTGAGATTAATAAACTGAACTACATAAGAAGATGGCCTTCACGTTTAGAGATAATGTCTTTTGTGACTCCCTATGGCATAGGTTTAGATTTAGGAATTGAAGGTAAAACCTGGACTTTTGATGTGACGGATTTCACTCCTATTCTAACAGGTGACAAACGTATGTTCCTCAGCAGAGGAGGTCAAAACCAGGAAGAAATGGACATCAAATTCCTATTTATCAGAGGTACTCCTGCTCGTGAAGTATTAGACATCAAACAAATTTGGCCTACACAGCAATATCAACCTAACTTCTCACAGATATTGGCAAATGATGTATACTTCCCACCCGTAGCATTTAAAACTACGGACTCGGCAAAGAGTTTCAAGGTAAGAAGTGCCATCACAGGTCACGGACAGCAAGGTGAGTTTATACCTAGAAACCATTTTATTAAGGCCAATAATCAAAATTTCGAAAGGTCAGTATGGAAAATCTGCGGTAAAAATCCAGTATATCCTCAAGGAGGTACTTGGATATATGACCGTGCTGGCTGGTGTCCAGGCATGGCTACAGATTTAGCCGAGTACGAGATAACAGATATAGCTGGAGGAGAGGCTATATCTTTAGACTATGGCATAGCAAATGGAGATGGAGATTCTCGCTACATTGTCAATAATCAGATAGTAAGTTACGGCGAGTATAATTACGGATATGACCTAGAAATAGTAGATATAATGGAACCTTCCAATGAGGTCGTACACGCACTAAATAATCCAATGTGTATCAATCCTAAGATTAAGGTACGTAATAATGGGATGAATACAGTGAACAGTATCACTATAGAATATTGGGTAAATGATGAAAGTAATAAGCGAAGCTTTATATGGCCCTGCTATTTATCTAATAACGGAGTAGAGGAAATAAACTTTCCCGTAGATAATAGTATCTGGAGTAGTGCAGTATCTGGCAACAGTAGGTTCTATGCTAAAATAGTAGCTATAGATGGCAACGTAGGAGTAGATGAAGATGCTAGCAATAACACATATGTAAGTGACTTTGATTTCCCTGAAGTATATCCTGGTAACTTCTTTTTATTTTACCGCACAAATAACGCCGCTTCAGAAAACCAAATAAAAATAGAAGATGAATGGGGTACTATAGTATTTCAAAGAGACAATCACGTTAACTCCACTATCTACAGAGATACACTAAATCTTGGCCTTGGGTGCTACAAATTAACCATAGACGATAGCGGAAATGATGGCATAAGTTTTTGGGCAAATAATGATGGTTCTGGATATTTCAGGCTTTGGGAAGTAGGAGGAAGCATATTTAAGACTATCCAGCCGGACTTTGGGAGTCAATCCATCGTAAACTTTACAGTAGTACATACTCTAGATGTGCCGAAATATGAGGTAGATTTAGGATATCAGTTATACCCTAATCCTACCACTGGACATATTACGGTAAATGGTGGAGATATGAAAGGTGCTGTGCCTACGCTATATAATGCTATGGGTCAAGAAATAAATGCTCCTAGTCAAGTATCAGAGTCTACACTCACTTATAATTTAAATGAATATCCTTCTGGAATTTATTTTCTCAGCATAGTGAAAAATGAACACACTTGGACTCAGAAAATCATCAAAAATTAGTATAAAATAAAGACTAAATTTATTTGTGCCTCCTGCTGGAAAGTATGAGGCATTTTGTATCCAAAAAACTCATAGGTAAGATAGATTGTTACACAGCTAAATAGAAAAGTATAAATAGTACCTTTGCAACACTGAAATGAGCGAAAGAAAATTAAACACCATAGAAGAGGCCATAGAAGACATAAAAAATGGCAAAATGATCATAGTGGTAGATGATGAAGACCGAGAAAACGAAGGAGATTTCCTTACCGCAGCTCGTAATGTAACTACCGAGATGGTCAATTTTATGGCAAAAGAAGGAAGAGGTCTGATATGTGTGCCTCTTACCGAAGAACGCTGTGATGAGCTAGACCTAGATCTTATGGTAGGCAAGAATACAGCTCAGTTTGAAACACCTTTTACCATATCCGTGGACCTAATTGGTCACGGGACGAGTACTGGTATCTCAGCGTATGATAGAGCTATGACTATTCAAGCTCTAGTTAACCCTAATACCGACCCTAAAGAGCTAGGTAAGCCAGGACATATATTTCCACTACGTGCTCGTACCCAGGGTGTACTCCGAAGAGCAGGGCATACCGAAGCAGCTATAGACTTTGCTAGATTAGCGGGGTTTGAACCAGCAGGATGTATCGTAGAGATAATGAATGAGGACGGTACTATGGCTCGATTAAAAGACCTATGGGCGGTAGCTGCTAAGCATACTATGAAGATAGTATCTATAGCAGACCTTATCGAATATAGACTAAAGCATGAAAGTCTGATCGAGAAGCAAATAGATGTAAAAATGCCTACTGATTATGGTGATTTTGAGCTTTATGCTTACAAGCAAGTGAGTAATGGTATGGATCACTTAGCCTTGGTAAAAGGAGAGTGGAATGAGGACGAGCCGGTACTAGTGCGTGTACACTCTAGCTGCTTGACTGGAGATATCTTTGGTAGCTGCAGGTGTGACTGTGGTGAGCAGCTGCATAAAGCTATGCAGTCTATAGAGGAAGAAGGTAAAGGTGTCATCGTGTATATGAATCAAGAAGGTAGAGGAATCGGACTTTTGAATAAACTAAAAGCATACAAGCTTCAAGAAAACGGATTAGATACAGTAGAGGCTAATATAGAACTAGGATTTCAGATGGACGAGCGTGACTACGGTGTAGGTGCTCAGATCCTTAGAGATCTAGGGGTCACTAAGATGAAGCTGATGAGTAATAATCCTAAAAAAAGAAAAGGGCTCATAGGCTATGGACTGGAAATAGTAGAAAACATAGCACTACAGGTAGTGGCAAACCCGCATAACAAATCATACCTCGAAACAAAGAAAGAAAAAATGGGTCACGATTTGTAGACATTATCAGATATGAGCTCCTCTTATGGCAAAGAGCTAGTGATGGATGAGCTTAATCGTATAGAACGCGGCTTTTTTGAATAAGAACTAGTTCTAGTTTTTTATTTAATATATATATGCAGATCAACTCTCTGGAGTAGATACTGCTCAGAACATAGCTTTGGCAGAAGTGCTCAAACACAAATCTGGAAATTAGCTAAGTGATGCTCACTATCCCTTATCACCTTATTACTATTTTTTCAGAATCTACGAAAGATGGTTGGAACTTATTTCCAAACTTAGTAAGCAGTCAAAAAATAGGCGGCCGATTTATTCAAGAGAATAAGTATGCCATTGCTCGTGTAACTAGTGCTGTAGTGAAGGGAGATTAAAATTATCTATTTAACCCACATCACGTTGATTTCAATACAATTAAAATCGAAAAGGTGTCTGATTTCTTATTTGACAATAGACTTTTTTAGCACTTTTAGTATTTTTGATCAATGTCAGGAGGATTAGCTGCAGGAGTAAACATAACTTTTAACTACAATAAAGGTTTACGAAAAGCCAATCGTATCAGATATTCTAAGGTTAAAGAACAGTACGTCGGAGTAGGTAATGAAATTGGTACACCAAGAATAAGTAACCTCACTCCTGCCCAACTCGCCGAAGGCCGAAAACGAGCCAACGCCTACTATACTAAAAGAAATTTACGGATATATACTCAGATAATTGTAATCTCAATTCTAGCATGCTCTTTAGTTGGTTTTACCGTTTGGTATTTATTAGCCTAAGTCCTCTATCCTACTAAATTTGCAGTCTTTTAAAATTACAATACATTGCTTCATATTCAAAACGTATCCTTCGAGTTCGGTGGTAACTACCTTTTCAAAGAAATAGACTGGTTTATAAAACCTCGTGAGCGTATTGGCCTTATTGGTAAGAATGGAGCAGGTAAATCTACTCTACTAAAGCTTATAATGGGTCAGTATGAATTACGCGAGGGTTCCATCAATAAAGCCGGCGGCGTAAATCTAGGCTATCTATCTCAGGACATGATAAGTGAAGATGGTGGTCAGACTATCTTGGAACATGCTAAAGGTGCTTTTAAAAGAGCCATGTTTGTAGAGGTCGAACTCGAAAAGTTATATGCACTTATGGAGACTGACCCTAGCGAGGAAAATATCCAACGTATGTCTGACTATCAAGAAGAGTTTGACGCTCTAGACGGATATAATATGGATAATAAAACCGCTGAGATCCTAGAAGGTCTAGGTTTTACTACTTCAGATCTTTCCAGACCTATGCAGGAGTTTAGTGGTGGATGGCGTATGCGTGTGGTCTTGGCTAAAATGCTACTCGAAGAACCCGATATTATGCTTATGGATGAGCCTACTAATCACTTGGACTTACCAAGTATAGAATGGCTAGAAAACTACCTTAGCAACTATCCAGGTAGTGTAGTCATAGTATCTCACGATAGAGAGTTTCTGAATAAGATGATAAATAAAACTGCAGAACTAAGTAATAATAAGCTCTATCTGTGGGAGGGCAATTATGACTTTTTCCTACAAGCTAAAGTAGAGCGTGATGACCTCATGAGTAGACAAGCTGCTAATCAGGAGCAGTATATCAAAGAACAAGAAAAGTTTATCAATCGCTTTAAAGCAACTGCCAGTAAAGCAAAAGCTGTACAGTCTAGAGTAAAAATGGTAGACAAGATAGAGCGTATAGAGGTTATTCAAGAGGATAAGTCTAACCTTAAAATCGACTTTAAGCTGGGTAAGAAAAGTGGCAAAGTAGTGATGGAATTGGATGAAATATCACAAGGCTTTCAAGATAAACTACTCTTTAATCAAGTAAATCGAGAAATAGTACGCGGAGATAAGATAGCACTCATAGGTGCCAATGGTACAGGCAAGTCTACTTTTTTAAGTATCATAGCAGATGAGCTAGAGTATACAGGAAAACGTAAACAAGGTCATAATGTAGATGCATCTTTCTATGCTCAGCACCAGTTAGAAAGTCTACATATGGACTATGAGATACTCCAAGAACTACAATATGACGCACCGCACAAGACAGATATGGAACTTCGATCTATGCTCGGGTGTTTTCTTTTTGCAGGTGACGACGTATTTAAAAAAATAAAGGTACTTAGTGGTGGTGAAAAAGCTCGTGTAGCTTTAGCCAAAACGCTAGTCTCTGAGGCGAATTTCCTGCTGTTAGATGAGCCTACTAATCACTTGGACATAGACAGTATAGAAGTGATTATAGAAGCACTCAAAAACTATAAAGGCACACTTATCTTTGTATCGCATAATAGGTACTTTATAGAGAAGCTAGCCAATAAAGTTTGGTGGATACAAGATGAAGATGTACGCGAATATCCCGGAGACTATAAAGAGTATCTATATAAACTAGAAAACGAAGGCTTTAAGGCTGAAGCTCGTAATCTCAAAAAGCCAAAATCGGAAGTTATACCAGAAGATTCTAAAAACTCTTGGAAGCAAAAAGATGAGAAGGCAGACTCGATCAAAAAGCTACAAAAGCAACTAGACCAGAAGGAAGAACAACTGGTGAATGCAAAAAAATATTTGTCTGATATAGAAGCTAAACTAGCCGATGCAGGTAACCTTACTCCTGATGATTTAGAAAAAATGAGTAAAGAACATTCAGCGGCTACTAATTCTGTAAGCACGGTAGTTTCTGAGTGTGACGAGCTACTAGAGGAAATGATATTGCTAGAGGAATAACGTTATCTCTAATCTTATTGAGTAGATCAACAGTACTTAAAAAAGGAGGATCGTACTATGTACAATCCTCCTTTTTTTGTGATAATATGTTTACTTCGAAGTGTACACATCTATAAAAATATATGCTGCAGCTATTTTCTGTCAAACTATACATCTATGCGAAAAATTATCTCTTTTATAAACACTAGGGTATTTATAGTGAAAGTTTTTTAGACCAGTTAAGCTAATGAGAGTAGTCACATCGCTCATGTATTTTGAGTTAGGAAACCTGTTCGCTTATTACAATATTATAAATCACCATTTTGACTAGCATCACCTACTTATCGATCTAGTGCTTTGTCATCTATACAATGTGCCCATAGTATAATAAGTGACGGGTATATTTAAAATTATTTATGCCTTTAAATCTATAATAAATTTGTCACCCTCACAGTGCTTACGTCTGTATATTTTATCTGATTTGCTTCAGTATTATATATAAGTTACTACTCACTTTATCCTTACTCGCATGCTATCTGCCAAGCCGGCCATAGCCCTCCATGATTATTATCCTTAAAGGGTTTCTTATGTTAGTTACTATCAATAATCTGTAGTATTACAGATTATCAAAAAAGTAATTGCTCACCTTTTCATTTAAATGTACGCGATCTTTTCCTCTAACATTATGCTCATGATTAGGATATACGAAGTAGTCAAGTTGTACCCCCTCGTCTACAGCTTTTTCTAAGTACTGAAGACTATGCTGCCACAGCACTACATTGTCTTGCCCACCGTGTATCATAAGTAATTTTCCTTCAAGATTTTTTACATGATTTTTTAAATTCGTCTCTGTATATCCTTCAGGATTTTCCTGTGGAGTATCCATATATCGCTCTGTATACATAATCTCATACAGACTCCAGTCTATAACTGGGCCTCCTGCTACTCCTACCTTAAATACGCCTGGATGACGAGTCATCAAACTGGTAGTCATAAACCCACCGTAGCTCCATCCATGTATGCCCAGTCTGTCTGCATCTACCCATTTCTGCTTCTTTAGCCACTCCACGCCTGTGAGCTGGTCTTCCATCTCATAAGTACCACAGTGCCTGTGAATCGCACTTTCGAATGCAAAACCCCTATCCGCACTGCCTCTGCCGTCTATACTAAAGACTACATACCCTTTTTGTGCCATGTATTGATACCAAAGGTTTGCTCCGCCTAACCATTCATTTGTGTTTAACTGCAAATGCGGGCCATTATAGAGATAGACTACTACTGGATATTTCTTACTTGGATCAAAGTCTATTGGTTTAAAAACTCGGTAATATAAATCTTGACCTCCGTTTCCCTTTAGCTTACCGAGCTCCATATCTCCTAGTGTATACTCTTTAAGTGGATTAGCAGCCTTTTGTAGGATCTCCATCATATTACCTGTACCGTCTATGAGTCGAACCTCTTTAGGTATAGTCGTGCTGCTGTAGTCATCTATGAACATAGAGCAGTCATTATTTGGAGTGAGAGTGTGATATCCAGCAGTTTGTGTTAAGTTTTTCATCTTACCACTTTTCATATCTACACAGTAGAGGTGACGTTCTAGCGGAGAATCCTTGGTAGCTGTGATATACAGCATTGTCCCATCTGCATTCATACCGTGATAATCAGTTACTATCCAATCCCCTTTAGTCAATTGCTTGATAAAATTTCCTTCTATATCATATAAGTATAGGTGATTATACCCATCTCGCTCACTCCACCAGATGAACTTATTAGAATCATTCTTTAAGAAAACGGCTGGGTGCTCAGGCTCCACATATTTATCATTAGTCTCTTCAAAAAGTGTTGTAACAAAATCTCCAGTCTTTGCATCATACTTATTGAGCCACATGTGATTCTGTGCACGGTTTACTATGGCAATGAGTATGTACTTTTCATCGGCACTCCAGCTTACATTAGTGAGGTATTGTTCTTTATCACCAGTAGTATTGAGAGTTACTGGAGCATTAAAATTAGTCATATTTTTCACTTTTACTAGTACATGATGGCTTTTAGCACCTGCGGTAGGGTAGCGTAACATCTTAGCGGTAGCAGGAGTATCTGATAATACATAAAGCGGATACTCTGTGACCATACGTTCGTCCATCTCATAGTAGGCCATCTGCGTATTACTGGGAGATGGAAATAGTCCATTGGTAATCCCAAACTCTGAGCGATGCACAGCCTTACCTATAACTATACCGTCTGTATCAGAAGCTATCTCTTTATTTTTATTGTCTCTACTGTAGCCAAATCCCTTTTTTGTTTCTCCGTAAATACCGGATCCATCAGTGAAATACTGTACAGCCGAGATGCTTACTTCATTACTGTAAACTAATAAGCGAGTATTCTTCTCTTCTTTATTATATGCAAAGCCTTTATCTCCGCTTATAAACTGAAATTCATCGTCATTTATCCAGTTAGCTCTAGGCAGACGTGTTAGTTTAGAATCCTCTGAAAGCGTACTGTTTATGTCATCCAGAGAGATAGATATAGTTCTTCCCTTTGTCAATGCTATCTGCTGTACTTCTATAAGCCGCCCTTCTGGAGTTACTCGTACTTGAGAAAACCATTTTCCACCTGGTAGCCACTGCACATCGTTCAGCCCTTTTGGATAAAGATGGTAACCCGTTATGGCATCTTGGATAGTAAGTAGTTTGTCTTGTGAAAACCCTAATACTGAAAAGGCTATAATTAGCAATACACTGATTTTTCTCATATTTAGCAAATATGCAGCATATTTATAAATCAATATAATAAGTGTGATAAAACGGGGATAAAGTTTGACAATTAAAACCGTTAAAGCATTTAGCATAGCGATTGCTAGATGGTTACTAATACATAAGAATTGTATTTTAAAAGGCTCAATCTTTTAATATGTATAGTTAGTCTCTGTCTGAAGCAAATCAGCAAGCACTTTCACCTTTTATTACTAATGGACTTGGGTAAATTGCCTTTCTAAAAAACGACCTATGAATCCACTGCCTCCTGCTATTATTACTCTCATGTGTCGTACCCGTTATGTCCTTGTTATTCTATTACTTTTTTCTCTTTTCTGAAAGTCAGCCACCAAAAGTATATGGCAAGTATAGCTGAGCCCGCAAAGCCTATGAAAGTGGCTACGTCTTCCAAAAACCCATCTACCCTAAATAGTACATCTGTAGTACTCGCTACAATAAGTAATACAATGGTACTGGCTAGTAGGTGATACCGATAAATGCTTTTCGTTCCGTAAAAAAATAGGTCTATAAGTGAACCAAGATAGTGCGTCACTCCTAAAGGCAAGATTAAAAATGCAAGCCAAATTAAAAAGCTAGACTCTATTATGCTTACTATAAGACAAATCGTTATTGTAGCTAAGAGTACGTATTGGATGTATTTATTGACTTTTTTCATGGTTGTGTAATTTATAAAAATTGAGTTCAGTATGAGTAATCTTCCAATAACGCAGCACAAAGAATAAGCTTGGTAAAAGTACTATTGCAAGAGGTATAGTGTTATTCTCTAAATAATCCATTAGCGTATCCATAATGAATAAAACGTAAATGGTATATAGTATCAAATAGATAATGAGACCAACAAAATGAGAAAAAAATAAGGAATTTCTCCTTGACTTAACTACTGCAAAAACAGAAGCTAACAATTGATATATAAAAAGGTAACCGAAAGCAGCAAGGGAAAATAAACTCATATCTCTAAGATTTAATATTTTCTTGAAGGTATCACTAAATACTTCGCCTAAAAGTCCGACCACAATAGCCAAAAGTCCAACCCAATGGATGTAAGAATTTAATAAAAATACTATTTTCATTCTTGTTTAGTTTTAATTAAGCGGCGAGCAACGCTCGCCGCAAGTTTATTTGGTACTATTAAATCTGTTGCATTCGCTCTATTTCTAACTTTCTAGCTCTGCCTTCGGCACTTTTTTTCTTTCCTCTGAAGAGCATAAACATACAGAAGAATACCATAAGTCCCAATACTACAGCGAGCATTCCTAGTTTACTACTTAGGGTCTCAAAGAGTTCCTGCATACCGTAGATCAGACCTTCTGTAGGTACTCTTTCGCCACCTAAATACGTATCTTCATACATCATAAATTGACTTTTATTGATTTTCATACTGAAGAGAGCAAAACCTAAACTCAGGAGATAGAAACCTGTCTCAAAAAGTTTGTTGGTACTACCTGCTATCTCCTGCCTTCCGCTGAAGATATCTAGCATACAAATTTTACTGTTTTTAAAGAAGATGCGAGCCACGATAAACGTAAGTAGAATGGCGATAGGTAAATACGCGATGTAAGTTTTTACGATTAAGTCTGTCATAATGTTTGATTTTTAAGTGTTTATTAAATTTAAAATTAATTGTTTTCTTTTACTCAGAAAGTGCAGTATGATGATATTATTAAAGTGTAGTACTCCGAGTATGATTGCTATGATGCCAATCTTATAACTGAGTTCTTCTACGGCTAGACTAAGGGTGTCTACTGCTCCAAACTGTGATACAGTGGTAGCTATATATCCTATGTTTACTAGATAGTATCCAGTAAGTAGCAGATTATTTACAGTTTCAGTAAATTCCTGGTTTTTAAACAAATCGAGAATCAGGTAATATCCGTTGCTGTGTAGATTATTGCCTACCGCCAAGGTAATGAGTGCAGCTATTACAAGGTATATGAGGTATATAAATATCGTATTCATTGTTATTTTATTTTCAGTATTTATTGAAACTTTTGTTGATAAAAAGGTCATACTAGTTTAAGTAAAACCTTATAAAACCAGTTTTCATCACTCTTCTCAAATTTCTCTAGCATATTATCTACCTTTATGGCAAAATCCTCAATATCATTTACCCTGGTTAGTAATTCTTTATTCTCTTGGTTCTTTTCAGTCTCTTTCTTAAGATCGACTAGTGCAACTATCACTGGTTCTAGTTCACGCTTTCGTCTCTGCTTTGCAATTTGCCGGGCTACTACCCAAATATCTTTTTTGGCACTGTAAAAGTCCTTCCTATCGCCGGAAATCATTTCTTTACTGACCAGTCCCCACTCTACTAGAGCACGCACATTCATATTGGTATTACCCCTACTTATTGTGAGCATATCCATCATCTCGTCAGTACATAGTGGTTTTTCAGAGATCATCAATAGAGCGTGTAATTGTGCCATGGTCTTATTGATACCCCAGTTAGTACCTAGTGTTCCCCAAGTATGTACAAATTTCTGTTGTTGCTCGTTCAGTTTCATCTCGTTCTATGTCTCAAAGATACATAAATTTCTATATTTTCAATATATACTGAAAATTAAATATTAAATTTAAGTAGGGTTTCCGTTATCATAGAGTCACTCAAAAGCATTAATGTATTATCTTTGTTCTCAATAAAGTATTACATAGAAATAATTAATGTCAAAGTCACAAGAAACTTATTCCAAAAAAGAAAAGGAAAAAAAACGTAAGAAGAAGAAAAAGGAGAAGGACGAAAAGCGTCAAGAGCGTAAATCTCAAGCTACTCCTGGCACACTAGATAATATGATGGCTTACATAGATGAGCACGGTAATATATCTGATACCCCACCAGATCCAGAAAACAAAATAGAATTCGAACTAGATGACATTGTGACCAGTGTACCAAAGCAAGAAGAGTTTGATATGGAGGCTACTCGCGAGGGCAAGATAGATTTCTTCAATACGGAAAAAGGTTTCGGTTTCATAAAAGAAATAGGTACTGGCGAGAGCTACTTCGTACATTACAAAGGACTTATAGACGATGTTATAGAAGGTAACAAAGTTAGTTTCGAATTAGAAAAAGGAATGAAGGGTCTCAATGCTATCAACGTAAAGAAGATTCAGTAATACAGAGTTATTATGCTATATACGGGCTCCAATCACGAAAGTGGTTGGAGCTTTTTTTTGCTCTGCTCCTACTTACCTCTAGTATGTCCTTCACTTTCTTTGCTCTGCATAGGTAGCTCGCTTGAAGGACCTAAACAGCTAATACCAGCGGTTACAGGTTGCGGCGTCAAGTAAAAAAACGTAAAAGCGTTAGATATATAGAGCGTCCTTTCATTAGCATCCCGAAAGAAGGCAAGCTTCTATACGTTATTTGTGCCCGCAGCCTCATTGTGCCGAAGATAGTAAAATCTGTTTACTTGAAACTCCTAAGTGATGAAAACAGCCAAATGTTTGACATAAAGTGACCTTTAGAGAAAAAGCGAAGTTTCAGCCTATTGATTATTAGATATTTACATTAAAATATAGTAGTCCGTAGGCGGGCTACTATTGGTCATATTTCAAATAAAACACGCTTTTAGGATAGGGCGTTCTAGGTTTACTTCTTCTGAGTCATTACCTGCTCAAAGAAACTTTTACAATCGAGCACAGGCATATTGGCAAAATAAAAGTCAGAAACGTTTTCGGTTACTATGTAGTTTACCATTTTATTCTCAGCGGCATAATACTGCAAGCCATCTTCAAAATCAAATATGCCAGTATTTTCCACTACTTTATTTACAGCATATTCACTTATTTCAGCAATACGTATATTCTGACACAGCACTCTTATTTTCTTATTGGCTACTACTCTCCCGCTTTTCTTCTCTGAGAAGTAATAGGCTATGGCCAGGCACAGAGGTGAAGTAAATAAGGTATAGCGACTATCACCTGCCAAACTTAATATGCGTGAAGACATACTGAAAAGAGGTTGTTCTTTATTGAGTACGCTTACCAGCACATTAGCATCTATGAATAGTTTCATTTCTTTTTGGACTCGTAATACTCATCCCGCTGCTTTTTAGAGGATTTTGCTTTGGTTTTGTATTCTGCAGCACCTTTTGCTACTTCGCTCACCCATTCTGAGATAGGATAGTCTTCTAGGGATGCATAGGTATCTGTAGTCACTTTACGGAGTAAGTACTCAACTAGTCTAGACATACTTATTCGGTTCTCACTTGCGTATTTTTTGGCTTGTGCTATTACTTCTTCATCAAAACTCAATGTTAATTTTGCATCCATATCACAAAAATACGTATAAAAATATAAAACTATACGTATTTTTAGTTTTAGGTAATATATGAGTTGTATTCATACGGACGACTGTGTGGTTCATTAAAAAAGCACCATCCTTTCGAATGGTGCTCAATATTCTCTTGTTTATTTCTCGATACATTTTTCTCCTAATGTCAAAAAACACTCGAACTGACAAGCGAAGTCAATGAAGCTTACACAAAGCTATCGCTTACTACTAATTCCTTAGTACCGTGAGTCCACGAGTAAAATCCTTCTCCAGATTTGATTCCTTTTTTACCGGCATTTACCATATTGACAAGTAGTGGACACGGTGCGTACTTCGGATTACCAAATCCATCATGCAGTACATGGAGTATAGCCAGACATACATCTAGTCCTATAAAATCTGCTAGTTGCAATGGTCCCATTGGATGAGCCATTCCCAGTTTCATTACCGTATCTATTTCTGTAACCCCTCCTACTCCTTCGTGCAGAGTCCAAATAGCCTCGTTTATCATTGGCATTAGGATTCTATTGGCTATGAATCCAGGATAGTCATTTGCCATAGCAGGTACTTTCCCTATTTTCTTGCTTAGTTCATCTATGATAGCAGTCACTTCTTTAGAGGTACTGTACCCATTTATGATCTCTACGAGCTTCATCACTGGTACAGGATTCATAAAGTGCATACCTATTACCTTATCAGGTCTACTGGTCTGTGCAGCCAGCTCTGTGATGCTGATAGAAGAAGTGTTAGATGCTAAGATACATCCAGCGGGTGCGTGAGCATCCATGTCCTTGAATATTTTAAACTTTAGCTCTTTGTTTTCTGTAGCTGCTTCTACTATTAAATCTGCCTTAATCACTCCATCAGCCATTGCTGTATAGGTAGTGATATTGGCTAATGTAGCTGCCTTATCTGCTTCAGAGATTCTCTCCTTTGCCACCATACGGTCTAAGTTTTTAGCTATCGTAGCTACGGCCTTGTCTAGTGCCGGTTGGCTGATGTCTATAAGTGCTACGTTGTAGCCGTTCTGTGCAAATACGTGGGCTATTCCATTGCCCATGGTTCCTGATCCTATTACTGATATGTGTTGCATACTTTTATTGTTCTTGCGAAGGTATTATTCTAAAACTTGAGTGTGACTGTAAACCCGTTGTATAAACCCATTCCAGATTTCACCTTACAAATATCTGGCTGTATATTCATACTGAGATCCTCATTTACTGTAAACTCTTTGAGGTGTGCATCTACATTAGCATCTATTGCTTGTAAGGCATAGAGTACCACAAAACCTATGAGTGAGACATCTCTATATCTTCTGTGAAAGTCTCTATCACTCCGTATAGAAGCCTCAGATCTATTGGGTGATAGATCTAGTGTATTGGTATCTCCGTCTATTTTAGATACTAATATATTTTGATAACGAGCCAGACTGTCCGTGTTATACCTCCACATATAAGCGAGTCCGCCTATACCTGCATACACTATCCCCGCCTTCCAATATTTTTTATTGTATATCTGTCCTGCTCCTGGCAGTACTAAAGCAAGTACCGTAGCCTTCTTAGGATCACCCCACTCTGAACTGTCGCTATGTAGTGTTGATATAGTTTTACTACTCCTTTGTTGGCTCTGTGCAGATCGTATACCGTGCAGATAATTATCAGAATACGGATGCTGTGCATACCCTAAGCTACCTATGAGTAGCCACATACTTATAAAAGCAATCTCCCGCATATACTGTAAAATTAGCTAAACCATTTTGTCTAGAATAGCCTGCAGCTGCTCTTTAGATGAAAAGCTAATGATAATAGTCCCATTATCATTTGATCGAGATTTAAACTTCACCTCTGTATTTAGCTTTTTAGCGATTTTCTCTTTGGTATTTATATAGTTTGTAAAATCAAAGTAGTTAGCCACACCTTTACTAAAAGCTGCTGTAGGCTCATCCTTCATATTACGCACCATATCTTCGACTTGACGCACTGATAGGCCCCGGTCTACTGTTGCCTTAAATATCGTTAGCTGTTTCTCCGTATTATCTACATTGACTAGAGCTCTAGCGTGTCCCATCATCAAGTTGCCCTCTTTTATAGCCAGCTGAATCTCATCTGGCAGTCTGAGTAATCTGAGGTAGTTGTTTACTGTGGTTCTTTTTTTGCCTACTCTATCTCCTAGTTCTTCTTGTTTTAGACCGCATTCCTCTAAGAGACGCTGATAAGAAAGTGCTATCTCTATGGCATTTAGATTTTCACGCTGTATGTTTTCTATCAGAGCCATTTCCAGCATTTGCTGGTCATTAGCTAGTCTGATGTATGCAGGTATTTGGCTGAGTCCTGCCAGTATAGATGCACGCGTACGTCTCTCACCACTGATGAGCTCATACTGCTCAAAACCTACCTTACGCACTGTTATAGGCTGTATAATGCCGTGTACCTTGATAGAATCGCTAAGCTCTGTAAGTGCTTCATCATCAAACTCTGTACGTGGCTGAAACGGGTTAGCTATAATCTGGCTAATCTTAATCTCAGCAATACTATGCAGTGCCTTGGGCTCTAGACCTGTGATATCTGTATCTGAGTTTTCTAATAGTGCACTCAGTCCTCTTCCTAATACTTTTTTGCTCATTTACTGAATGATTCTTTCTCCCTCACTTATTTTAGTCATACCATTTCTTTGTAGTACTTCTCTCGCTAGGTTTAAGTATCCTACACTGCCAGGTGCTGTAGCATCATGCTCTAGTACTGGTACTCCAAAACTAGGAGCCTCACTGAGTGTCGTATTTCTTTTAATGATTGTATCAAATACGAGATCTTGGAAGTGTAGTTTCACCTCTTCTACCACTTGATTAGATAATCGTAGTCTAGAATCATACATAGTAAGAAGCAGACCTTCTATCTCTAGACGTGTATTGATACTTCGTTGTACTATCTTGATAGTATTCAGGAGCTTACCTAGTCCCTCTAGTGCAAAGTACTCACACTGCACGGGTATCATCACTGAGTCAGATGCACCCAGTGCATTCGTAGTGATAAGACCAAGAGAAGGCGAGCAATCTATAATGACAAAGTCATAACTATCTTTCACTTTATCCAACATTCTGCTCATTATTTTCTCACGGTTAGGTAGATCTATCATCTCTATCTCCGCTCCCACTAAGTCTATATTAGCAGGTAATATTTGAAGATAATTATACTTAGTATCTAAAATAGCATCTGTAGGGTTGAGATCTTGTACCATAAGCTCATAGAGTCCTAATCGTATGTTCTTAGGATCAAAACCTAAGTGAGAAGTAGAGTTAGCCTGAGGATCAGCATCTACGAGTAATACTTTATTTTCTAAGACAGCAAGACTGTAAGCTAAATTAATAGCAGTGGTGGTTTTTCCTACTCCCCCTTTTTGATTGGCAATGCAAATGATTTTTGACATATATAAAGTGTTATGATGTTTGATAAAAATATTATAGTTCTATGGTTTGGTTAATAATGGGTAGCGTAAGGTGTAATTCAGCTTTTTTAAATAATTCTTGTGCTTCCTGATGGTCTATGGCTATCGGAGGGAACGTATCGAAATGCATTCCAATAATACGATTACAATCTATCAACTTAGCTGCTCCTATGGCGTCTCCTAAACCCATGGTGAAGTTATCTCCAAGGGGCAAAAAGGCAAAATCCAACTTAAATTGAATTGGAATGAGCTGCATATCTAAGGTAAGAGCAGTATCTCCAGCATAGTAAAAGCAAGTATGCGGTGATTTTATCACAAATCCTACGGCGTCTCCTGCATACCTACCATCTGGAAAAGAGCTACTGTGCTCTGCTCTTACAAGTTTCACACTAGTAAATCCAAGATTTATACTACCACCCGTATTCATAGGAAAACAGTTCTCTACACCTTGTTTTTGCAGCCACTCTGTTATTTCGTATGGTGCTATCACCTGAGCATTGCTCTGCTTTGCTATGCTTACAGCATCTGCTACATGATCACCGTGACCATGACTTATAAGTATCACATCCGGCATCAGTGTGGATACATCTATCATACTTGCTTGAGGGTTTGGTGATATAAATGGATCAAAGAGTATACTTTTACCCCCTAAATCTACTGAAAAGCACGAATGTCCGTAATATGTAACCTTTGGTCTCACTGTTATCAATGTTTGAAATTCAAATCTAAACACAATACCATCTTGATAGTTAACAGGTTTTTCATAGTTATACACATGACTATTATGTTGATTTCTTGTAGAACTGAAGATTCTACGAGTCAAAAAAACATTTTACGGTTCAATAGTCAGACAGGAATTACATCATTAGATCCTGCGTATGCTCGTACTCAAGAAAACATAAGAACTGTAAATCAGCTATTTAACGGTCTCCTTCAGCTAGATAGCAATCTAAACGTAGTCCCTTCACTTGCTAAGAGTTGGTCTATATCTGAAGACTCTAAAACGTATACTTTTATAATCAGGAAAGGAGTAGTTTTCCACAATGACGTTGTTTTTAACGGTATCCAAAGAACGGTTACTGCACAAGATTTTGTGTATTCCCTTCAGCGTATCATTGACCCAGATGTAGCTTCAGACGGAGCGTGGATCTTTAATGGTATCATAGCAGACCAAAATCCATTTTCAGCTCCAAACGATAGTACTTTTCAGATACGACTCATTAAGCCATATACTCCTCTGCTCAGTATGCTTACTATGGCTTACTGCTCAGCTGTACCTAAAGAGGCTGTTTGTCATTACGGTAAGAATTTTGGTACACATCCAGTGGGAACAGGTCTTTTTAAATATGCCAACTGGGCTAGCGGTATCAAACTAAACTTACTCAAAAATCCTGAGTACTGGGAGGACACTAAGACTAATATAGATGCGATATCTATATCCTTTATACAAAGTAAACAAACTGAATTACTGGAGTTTACACAAGGTAACCTTGATTTATTTACTGGTCTAGAGAGCTCTTTTAAAGATGAGATCCTAACAGCAACAGGCTTATTGAAAGAAAAGTATAACGAAGGTTTCAAGCTTGATAAAACTCCGTTTTTAAACACAGAGTACTTGGCGTTTAATATGGAAGATAAATCCTCTCCTGTGAGTAATCTAAATTTCAGAAAGGCTATACATCACTGTATAGACAGAGAGGCCATGATAAAGTATCTGAGAAACGGTGTAGGTGAACCTGCTGATGGAGGCTTTTCACCTAAAGGACTTCCTGCATACCGCATGGCAAAAGAGAACTATTTTGATCCTATATTGGCTCAAGAGTACTTAGCTAAGAGTGGTATATCACAGTCTAAACCACTTATACTTACTACGACATCAAACTACTTAGATCTCTGCATACTTGTACAAAAAAACTGTGCAGAAATAGACATAGCAATCAAAATAGATGTAGTCCCAAGTAGTTTATTAAAACAACAAAAAAGTGCTGGAGATTTGGCTTTTTTCAGAAGCAGTTGGATAGCGGACTACCCGGATGGTGAAAACTATATGGCGTGTTTCTATAGCCCCAATAAAGCACCAAATGGTCCAAACTATACGCGATTAAATTCTAAACTATTTGATGCTGCTTATGAAAAACTACTATCAGCAGCGGAAGCCTCAGAAAGGTCTATACTTTTCAGTACGCTAGAAGAGGAGCTATTTGCTCAGCAACCTCTTGTACTGCTATTTTATGATGAAAGCATCTGGATAAGAAGCAAAAATGTGGACGGAATAGAAATAAATGCACTTAACTATCTTGACCTACGGAACACAATAATGCGTTAAGAGAAAAAATTTGAACAGAGATTTAGTCTAAAGTTATAGAAAAATGCAATAACAGAAAAGGCACTTAATTAGCCGAAGCTAAGTGAGCACTATCCTGCTTTCAGGTTCCCAGTTTTCTTCACACCTCCTTTTGCTTTACTTTGAGCTTTTGGTGCAGACTTAGTAGTAGCGGTTTGTTTTGGTGTTTTTGCAGTTTTCTTTGCTGCTTTCTTATCATCTACTTCCGGTTCTGTAAGCTGATCAAAATCCAATATCTCTTTCAATATATTATACCAACTAACTAGTTTTAAAATATCTGAGTTATATACCTGATCTTCATCAAAATTTTCCAATACTTTTCTAAAAAACACAAGTACTTCATCCGCACTACTCTTTTTGGATACTAACTTTAATCCGCTTTCTGCCACCGCGTGTAAGCTCTTGAGTATATTCTCTAATTTTTCATCTCCGTCATACGTATACATACTGATGTCACTAAGGAATGACACCTTCTGAGTGAGACTAGTTGGAAATCTTTTTTTAGCTGCATCTAAAGATTCTACTATGAGTCCATTTGCACGTTTTCCTACAAGTTGGTGTAACCCTGGTTTTCCTGATACTGAGACGATGTCTGTTAGATATAATGCCATGTAATTGTAATATATATTGTTTTAGGATGCGAAAATATTTATTAATACCACATACGGTGTAAGTATTTTATAACTTTTCATATTCAGATACAGAATAAAAGGGTTGAAAAACAAAATGAAAGTGACTATGGCTAGATAGATAAAATATAATCTTGCTATGATAACAGTTGTCAGTAACGCACTAGTAGCGACCAGAACTGGACAGAAGTATACTCCTCAGTGGTGGGTGAATAACTACAATGGAATGGTGCTAAACGGAGGTAGCATAAACACCAGCATTAGTAAAGCAAAAATCATAAAAGATTTAGATACGTAATGTCAGAAAAACCAAAAATAGCAATAAGCATACTCAATGTAATAAATGACGCTACACTTACAGTACGCTATAAAACAGAATCACTATATGATCTGACTAGAGAATACTTTTCGGCTATTTATGTGATGGAAAATGGTATCCATTATATTCAAAGCAGCGGTGCTATAGACACACTTGAGCATAACCATATAATAAGAACGAGCAATGGTTGAGGTTTTGGTACGGCCATAAGATCCATAGATTTGACTGAAGATACGATTATAGATAATACGTTTGCCTTTGAAAAAAATGAAAAATGAAACACAGATGAACTCATCGATAACCTTGTTATTTGGAAGAAAGAATACGGGAATTACTATGTTATAAACGCTAATTCCGATTCTTTTTATTCCATCAGTAAAATATTAGTCTTCCAACCTTCGTTAAGTCAGTGGGTAAATTTGATTTAATTAGTTAGTTAACAGAGAGGGAAATTGGGAAACCAGTTCTCCTCTCTTTTTGTTGGGGAGTCTTAGAAAATGAAGAAAAGTTGAGAGTCATAGTTTTGACTTTGAAGTTTCTATCAAAACATAAAATAAGTGAAGAGCCACCTTTATGCATGTAAATAGCTAGACTAAAAAACAGGAACAACTATGAATTTCACAAACTCTCTCTTACTCTTAGTAGTTTGGTAAGCAAATCCTCCATCTTATGAAGTGGAAGCATATTAGCTCCATCACTGAGAGCAGTACTAGGATCAGGATGAGTCTCTATAAATAGACCGTCTACTCCTACAGCTACAGCTGCTTTAGCCATAGGCTCTATTAGCATAGGTAATCCGCCAGTCACTCCGCTCCCATTATTAGGTTGCTGTAGTGAGTGAGTGACATCCATTATTACAGGATATCCCATTTCTTTCATCCAGATAATATTTCTATAGTCTATGACCATATCACCGTAGCCAAACATATTTCCTCTTTCGGTAAGCATAATTTGACTATTTCCAGCCTCTTCTACTTTGGTAGCTGCAAATTTCATAGCTTCTGCTGCTGCGAACTGACCTTTCTTGATATTTACCACCTTACCCGTATTAGCTGCAGCCTGCAGTAGTTCTGTCTGTCTAAATAAAAATGCTGGAATCTGTAGTACATCTACATACTCAGCTGCCATCTCTGCCTCATGGCTCTCATGTATATCAGTCACTGTAGGCACTCCAAACTCGGAGCGTACTTTACCGAGTAGTTTTAGAGCTTTCTCATCTCCTATTCCTGTGAATGAGGACGCTTTTGTTCTGTTAGCTTTACGGTACGATGACTTATAGACGTAAGGAATTCCTAACTTATCCGTTAATTTCGTAAGGAATTCTGCAGTTTCTAATGTGATTTTCTCGCTCTCTATGGCACAAGGTCCACCGAGTAAAAAGAGTTTATCCGAAGTAAGTACCTGATGAAGTGTAGATTCTATGTTATTCAAAATGTATACAATAAAATGAGTTGCAAAAATAGCCTTATAATCGCGTTTGGTAAGTTACTATTATCAGTAGCTACAGTATTTATATTCTGCATCAGTGCCTCGGCTCAAGTATACAGTCCGTACGTCAAGGATTTAAAAGCTCAAGCGATAGATGGTAAAATATACATGTCATGGACTACTAGGGCCGGTTTCACTTGTACAGACATACACATAGCAGTGTCGCGAGATTCTACAGCAGGTTTTCAAAGAAAGGGAACCTACTTTGGCGTTTGCGGTGATACTTCAGAAAAGGACTATACTTATGTTCTCGAATATCCGCATAGCAACACATTGAATTATCTAAAACTTGAGTTAGGTAATTATGGGTACTCTTATGTGATATCAGAGTTAGTGATTTATGTACAAAATGAAGTACTTGTCCTACCACATCCAGCTATTGCGTCTAGTATTTTACATTTTCAAAACAGGAGTAACAGCGAGGTAGGAATCCTCTTATATGCATCAGATGGTACACTTTTAAAGTCTATAAAGACGATAGGTAAATCAATACACCTCAGTGATTTTAACCTTCCGGTAGGTTTTGTAGTCTATGAGATAAGAAGAGAGAACACCGCAGCAGTTAGAGGCAAGTTTTTAGTAGCTTCTATTTATTAAGAAAGGCAGTAACCTTCTGGTATATTAAAGAGGTTTCTGGTCCATTTAACCATAATGTTTTGGATCCATGATCACTCACTCCCTCTGGTCTGTAAACTACTAGATTCTTACTCGGAATAACCCCAGCTATAGGCTTCACTATAACATCAAATTCTGCATTTGCTCCAGTGACGAATACTGGTTTGATGAGATCAGCTACTATTTCTTTCACCGTATTTTGTGTACTCAGATACTCGCCAGGGCTGAATGCTACTACCTTTTTTATATTTCTATTATTCACTGCTTCCATGAGAGCTAATGAGGCAGAATAAGAGCTACCCCATAGGTATATTTCTTTATCTGTATTTTTAGCTACAAAATCGATAGCAGACACTATATCTTGTCTAGCATCCATAAACTCAGTGGACTTTCCAAGTTCAGTCGCCTTTGCTGCAGTTTCATTTTTAACTCCATTCACTTCCCCACCACTTCTAAGATCAACCGCAAAACAAGCAAATCCCGAATCCACAAGCACTTTAGCTATCTGCTTATACTCACCTCTACTAAACTTAGCTTGGTGGAGTAATATTATTATACCCTTAGCCCCTTCATTGGGATAGTAATCTGCCGTTATAGCGAAGCTATCAATGCTTTGAAATGTGGTGGTGCCAGCATCCCCCAGCTTTATATTTTTTGATGCAGAGTCTAGTGCATTACTTTCAGAAGAAGAGTTGCACGCGGTCAAAAATAGGGCGGCAAAAGTTATTGTATAAAAAAGCTTATTCATTCTCGGTCAAAAGTGTTTTATTTTTCTAACATTGCAAAGCTTAATAAATAATTTATGTCAAACAATCTCTTAAAAGGAAAAAAAGGAATAATCTCAGGAGCACTAGATAGCCAGTCTATAGCGTGGAAAGTGGCTGAGAAATGTGTAGAGCAAGGGGCTGAAATAGTACTTACAAATGCACCTATAGCTATGCGTATGGGAGCTATTAAAGAGCTTTCAGAGAAGCTAAATGCACCTATCATACCGTGTGATGTGACAGATAATGATCAAGTACTAGAGCTCGTAGATAAGTCAATGGAGCACTTTGGTGGTAAGTTTGACTTTATGCTACACTCTATAGGTATGAGTATAAACGTGAGAAAAGGTAGACCATATACCGACCTAAAGTATGACTGGACACATAAAACATATGATATATCTGCTCTATCATTTCATAAAATGATACAAGCTTGCTATCAAAAAGAGGCTATAAATGACTGGGGGTCAGTATTAGGACTTACCTATATAGCTGCTCAGCGAGTATTTCCTGACTATAGTGAGATGGCAGAGAGTAAGGCCATATTAGAGAGTATTGCTCGTAATTTTGGCTACCATTATGGTAAGAAGTCTAAAGTGCGTGTTAACACCATTTCTCAGTCTCCTACGGTAACTACAGCCGGCAGCGGAGTGAAAGGGTTTGATGATTTCATAAGCTATGCAGCTAAGATGTCTCCTTTGGGAAATGCGGATGCCAATGCGTGTGCTGACTATTGCATCTCATTATTTTCTGATTACACTAAGATGGTCACTATGCAAAATCTTTTTCACGATGGAGGGTTCAGTTTCACAGGTGTAAGCAGTGAAGTTTTAGGTAAATAAGTACTACTTATACCCATATAGATGAAAATAGGAATACTTTCTCGTAATCCAAAGTTATACTCTACTAAAAGAATAGTAGAGGCTGGCGAGAAAAGAGGTCATGAAATGGTAGTTATAGACCATTTAAAGTGTGATATAGTGATAGAGAAAAAGAACCCTCAGCTCTATTATAAGGGTGAGTTGCTCGAAGGTTTTGATGCGATAATACCTCGAATAGGAGCTTCTGTCACTTTTTTTGGCACTGCGGTAGTACGTCAGTTTGAGATGATGAAAGTATTCACTACTACAGAATCTCAAGCACTAGTGAGGTCTAGAGATAAACTTCGTTCACTCCAGATTTTATCAAGAGCTAATATAAATCTACCAAAAACAGCATTCACAGATTATTCCAAGAATCCGGATAGTTTGATAAAAAAAGTAGGAGGTCCTCCTTGTGTTATAAAATTACTGGAAGGTACCCAAGGAGTAGGCGTACTTTTAGCAGAAACTAGAAGTGCCGCCAGCTCAGTGTTAGAGGCGTTTCAAGGACTGAACGCTCGTGTAATGGTGCAAGAATTTATAAAAGAAGCTGGAGGTGCAGATATACGTGCATTTGTGATAGATGGAGTAATAGTAGGTGCTATGAAACGTCAAGGAAAAGAAGGTGAATTTAGAAGTAACCTGCACAGAGGAGGTTCTGCTACCATAATAGAACTTACCGAAGCGGAGGAAAATACAGCTCTCAAGGCTACCAAAGTATTAGGTCTAGGCATAGCTGGTGTAGATATGCTACAGTCCAAAGACGGACCTAAAATAATGGAAGTAAATTCTTCTCCAGGTCTAGAAGGAATAGAGGCGGCCACTGGTAAAGATATAGCTAAAGCTATTATAAGATACATAGAGCGTAACGCTGATTAGTAAGTGATTATACTCAATAAAGAAATAGGCTTCGGCAAGACAGTTATAAATCTTGATATAGCAAAACTACATACGGGGACTCCTTTAGATGTTACTGTTATCATACAACGGTCTAAAATACCCGGGCCCACAATATTGTTCACCGCAGGCATACATGGCAATGAGCTAAATGGTGTAGAAATAGTGAGGCAGCTTATTCATAAAAAATACAATATCCCTGAGAAAGGCACTATTATTTGCATTCCTGTTGTCAATGTATTTGGATTTCTCAATCAAGAGCGAAAATTCCCTGATGGAAGAGATTTAAACCGTGTTTTCCCTGGATCTAAAACAGGTCCATTAGCTTCTCGATTTGCTTTCGCCATAATGAATGAAATTATTCCTCATATTGACTATTGCATAGATTTTCATACAGGAGGTGATCAACGATTCAATTACTCTCAGACTAGGATAGATAGTACTGATAGAAAGACACTAGCTTTAGCTAAAGTCTTTGGCTGTAAGTTCATTATTAACTCCGCTATTAAGGAAAAGTCATTCAGAAAATCAGTCACAGATTTAGGTAAAAAAGTTCTGCTTTTTGAAGGTGGTAAATCACTAAACCTTGATAGAATAGTAACTCAACGTGCTTTAGAAGGAACTTTAAAAGTTTTACATTATCTTGGATTCAGAAATGATAATGATAATACAATCCTAGCACCGGCTATAAAGCAGCACCTAGTAACCAAAAGTTCTTGGCTTCGTGCACCTAAGTCTGGAATGTACCGTGGGTTTCAAGTACTGGGAAGTCTAGTTGAGAAGGGACAATTACTGGGCAGTGTTTCAGATCCTTTTGGTGCTGCAGAACGAGCTATAAAAGCTCCTTATGCAGGGTTTATAATCTGTAATAATCACGCTCCTATAGTAAACCAAGGAGATGCTTTATTTCATATTACTACAGAAGCTACAGAGGTTAAGTGATATTAAGTTTATTTCAGAGCCCTAGTTAGGAGTATTTCGAATCCTTTCTATTTGTAATAGAAAACTAGTCATTTATTAATCAATAAAAGGCTGTAGGATATCCGGAATGCACACAGAATATTACGCTAACTACTTTATTTTCAGGTAAGTATATCGAAGTTGTATATTACTTTCAATATCCTTAGAGACAGCTCCTAAACAACCCTTATTAAAATGAGCGTTACCGGTGTATATTAACTAAGAGTTTGACATAGTTATTGGGTTATAACTCTACTCCCATTTCACTCAGCACTTCGTCTGCCTCACCGAAGTACTTCATGATGTAAAGCACATATCGTATGTCTACACCAATCGATCTGCTATATGATTCATTCCAAGCATAATCATTTATAGTAGCTGTATAAGCTCGATCAAAGTTTACCCCTATGAGTCTTCCTTTACTATCCATTATAGGGCTACCACTGTTACCTCCAGTAGTGTCCATATTGTATAGTAGTCCTACGACTACTTGGCCATTCTTAGGATGTTTGAGTACATCCGCTGGTTCTATGGTCTTTAATTTTTCTATAAACTCTGGCTGAAGGTAATAGTCTGGATTATCAGTACCTTCTGCTTTCTCTATTATACCTGCAGTAGTAGTAAATGGTGACATCACTACTGCATCTTCTGGCTCATACCCTCTTATATACCCGTAGGTAAATCTCAGAGTTCCATTAGCATCAGGTATAAACTTCCCCCCATTCACAGCCATTTCTAAATCATTGAAGCGTGGAATAATCTCATCTATCTCTGCATTGATTTGATTCATCTCCGCTTGCATAGTTCCAAAAAGTGTATTGACTTTTGAACCTATACGTATTAAATCACCCTTAATTTTAAGGTGTTTTGATAGGTTCTGATTCATTGTTTCGGTAGCCTTAGCTACATTATACAACTTTGAACCTTCCCAAAGTTTAGCAGCAAACACCTTTATACCTTCTTTGTCTTTTTTATCCATATCCAGCAGAAAAACTGCTCTTACCTCTTCTAGTTTACTCTGAGATAAACGATAATATAGTTCAGTAAAAAGATTTTTCTCTAGAGACTCACGATTTATAACTCCTCTATAACTACCTAGTGATTTGAGTATTTCTTCATTATTCTCTGCTAAGTAAGTATCCTTATCCTCTGCTTCTGCTGCTCTTTCTGCATATAATGCGGTGTATGCTGCTCCTGCAAATATTCCATTACCGTATAACTGATTAAGATATAAATAATCTGTACTCATCTCAAATTTTCGTTTGTACAATGCCTTATTTTTTTCAAAATAAGGTAAATAATAATTTAGTTCCAGATTGCTTTCGGCATATTTTCTCAGTGACTTTTGGTCACTGTATGTTTCGGCTATTACATCTGTGCGTTGTAAGCCTTGCATTTTACCCTTGAAATTTTTAGTAGTGTTACTCAGGCTCGCTATACTGCCGCTGTATGCTAGTTGCTTATCTACATCATCTCCTGTGAACTGGCGAGTAGCTTCTATACGATAGTCAAACCAATCTGATATTATGGGCAATACATAATTATTTTGATAGTCTAAAAACTCAGCAGTTTCGTTACGATAAGTTCTCCCAGGATAGCCCAGAATAAATGTAAAATCACCATCTTTTGTACCTGCTGGATTTATTTCTAAATGAGATTCCGGTTCGTAAGGGATCCCGTTTTCATAAGCACGCACTATGGAGAAGTCTGCATTGTGTCTGGGCCATTCCCAATTATCTGTTTCCCCTCCGAATTTACCTATGTTCTTAGGTGGCACATAGACTAAGCGTACATCATTTAATGTCTTATAACGAAATAGCGTGTAGTTTTTACCTACCAACATTTCTGATATTTCTACTGTGAGTTGTGGATACTTCTTCTGCTCTTCCTCCTCTATTTTAAAGCTATTGCTTTTAACAGTTTTCTTTTTGGTGATGGCATCCATGTCCGCACTGATGCCCAACAGCACTCGTGCTGATACATCTTCATAAGACTGCGTTATTTTACAAGGTAGCGTTGTCTTTATTTCTTTAGACTCTTCATCAGCATAAAAGCCATTTTCTAAGTAATTGTTTTTTGAGCTACTTGCAGCGGCTACTTGACTAAACACACAGTGATGATTCGTAATTATAAGACCCGTATTGGATATAAATGAGCCTGTACATCCGCCTAGTCTAACCATAGCATTCACTAATGCCGGCTGAGACTCATTGTATATTTCTGATACAGGGATTTCTAATCCAGCTTTTTTTAGATCTAAGCCAGACAATTGGCTCATCGGAAATATGCCCTCATCATCACCTGTGTGTTTAAATGACAGTAACAGACCGACTAGCAGTAGTGCCCAAATTTCTTTTCTCATGATTGTTTATGGTATAATTAATTTGTCAATAATTTAATCAAAGAAGGACGCTTCTATGAAATTGGTAAGCATTTCATTACCACTTGTTTTAATATCTTTCACCTTTCCATTCCACTCATTAGTCCCCTTGTAAATGAATATAACATCATCTCCTATGTCAAACACAGTTTTCATATCGTGGGTATTAATAATAGTAGTAATATTAAAATCTTCTGTGATCTGCTGAAGAAGTTCGTCTATGAGTCTACTCGTTACTGGATCTAGTCCAGAGTTAGGTTCATCACAGAATAGATACTTTATATCCAAAGCTATAGCACGAGCTATCCCTACTCTTTTTTGCATTCCGCCACTTATCTCAGCAGGATACTTATCATTTATACCGGGCATATCCACTTGCTCCAGACAAAAGTTTACACGATCTCTTCGCTCCGCTTTGGTCATTTTAGTAAACATTTTTAGCGTGAACTCTACATTTTCCTCCACAGTAAGTGAGTCAAATAGTGCAGTTCCTTGGAATAACATCCCTATTTCTCTTCGTACTGCTCTGAGTTCTGAATAGTCTAGGTTAGTAAAATCTCTATCGTCATAATAGACATTACCAGAAGTGGGTGATAGTAATCCCACCATGCATTTCATCATCACACTTTTCCCATGACCACTACTACCTATTACTAGGTTCACCTTTCCCGTCTCAAATTTAGTACTGATTCCATTCAGCACTTTTTCTCCATCAAAGGATTTTCTTACATCTTTTAATTCTATCATAATAATAACTGAGCTAATATGTAATCAGAAAACAATATAGCCACGGCACTATACACTACTGCCTTTGTACTACTGGAACCTACTTCTAATGCACCACCCTCTGTAGTATATCCTTGAAAAGCTGAAACACTTGTGATTATAAACGCATAGGTAACTGCTTTTACTAAAGCGAAAAATAAATTATATGGTAAAAATGATTGCCGAGCACCTTGTAAGTATTCTTCAGATGTAAGTATACCTGACGCTTCTCCGGCTATTATACCTCCTAGATTGCTAAGAAATATAGATATTATTACCAGTAAGGGTATCATAATAAGACCAGCCACTATTTTAGGTAATGCGAGATAACCGCTAGAGTTGATCCCCATTACCTCTAATGCATCTACCTGCTCTCTTACCTTCATAGAGCCTATTTCTGAAGCTATATGAGATCCTACTTTCCCGGCCAGGACAAGACACGTAATCGTGGGTGCAAGCTCTAGCATAGAAGAATCACTTACTATACTACCTATTACAGGTTTAGCAATAAGCGGTGAGATAAGTTGATAAGCGATCTGAAGGGTAGTCACTGCACCTTGAAAAATAGCTATAATCACCACAATAGTGAGAGAACCAACTCCAATATTATTCATCTCAGTAATTGTCCTGTCTATATAAACACTAAGTTTCTCTGGCTTGCTGAACATGCCTTTGAGAAATAATAGATATTTACCAAATTCGTGGAAAAAAGTCATATCGGGGGTAAAGATAGGAACATCTTATTTCTACCATACATAATTAGTCCACACCTTGTGAAAAACTAAACCTAAGTGGTAAATAGTTTGAGTAATTGCCACTACATTTGTACACTATTAAGTAAAATAAAAATGAAAGTAGCAGTAGTTAGTGGTGGAACGAAGGGTATAGGTAGAGCTATATGTGAATTATTATTAGAAAAAAACTTTTTTGTACATATCAGTTCTCGAAACATAGACGAAAGTTTCGTGCACGATAATCTAATGCAACATAAAGTAGATATGTCTGTGAAAGAAGATACTCAGAAATTTGCTAAAAATGTGTTGGACCATTCTCCCGCAATTCATATTTTAGTCAATAATGTAGGAGTTTTTATGCCTGGCAAACTTATGGAAGAAGAAGATGGAAACTTTGAAACACAAATGAATACGAATCTTGCATCTACCTATCATCTAACTCGTAGTATGATGCCCGGTATAAAAAAAAGTAGTAAGCCTTATATTTTTAATATATGCTCCACCGCGAGCATCACTCCTTATTTAAATGGAGGTTCATATTGCATCAGTAAATACGCACAACTAGGTCTTACTAAAGTGCTTAGAGAGGAACTAAAAGCAGATAAAATTAAAGTAAGTGCTGTCTTACCTGGAGCTACGCTGACTAATTCATGGGCAGATAGTGACTTACCTACAGAAAGATTTACCGATCCTGCATCCGTTGCTAAACTGATATGGACCGCTTATGAATTAGCCGATACTACCGTAATGGAAGAAATACTAATAAGACCAATGGATGGGGACATAACTTAGTGATATGTTGCACCTCAGTGACAATAAATGAACTTTATACTGTGTAACTTTGAATAATCAATTAAATTTGAAAAATATTTATACAACAATCAAACAAATGAAAAAAACAGTACAACGATTAGTAGTAGTAGGGTTTATGATAGCAGGATTTGCTATCCAATCTTATGCTCAAGGAGTGATAAAGGCTGAAGGAACTCTTGGAACTGAAATAGTTTCGAGTGATCTAGAGGCTAAAGATTTAAAGATGAAAGCTAATTATAGCAACTGGCAATATCCAGTAGACGCGATAACACAGCTCACTAGTTTGGATAGATTTGTAAGTTTCTTGTTCCAAGATTCTGCCGTAGTGTTCGTCAGTGACGATGGCATTGCACGTCATAATACTTGGACATCTGTAGGAGCTGTATTTACTCCAAATGATGAAAATCTTGAACTCATAGATGACAATATAAGATTGTCTAGATTCAATGAGTATAACGTAGATTCACTTTTCTTTCCTTACTTATATGTAAGATATGTTGATTCTACAGACATAGCAGGTACTACAGTACCTGTAGTAGATACACTAATTGTACAATTCTTCAAGAGTGAGCAATTAGATACAGGTGGGTTCATTCCAGATGGAGAAGATAGAGAAATATTCATGAAGCCAAGAAACTGGACTCAGTCTGTTCTTGGATCTAACAATACAGCTTATGAAGTGAGAATTCCTCTTACCGCTGCAGACTCAACACCGAGACCGTCCAGTCAAGGGTGGGGATCATCACAAAAAGTAATTGCTCTACCTCCTGGTTTTAATATCAATTCTGATGCCGCTAATGATAAATTAGCATTTACTAATGCAGTAGGCTTTAGTATCTCTTATGCTACTATGGTACCTTACAGTTTTGGTGATACTATGGAAGATAGATCCGGAGGCAATATAGTGAATAAAGTAAATTACTTTGGTCACTCTATGTTCCAGAACTCTTCTATACAAGTAAAGCAAAAAAAGTATCAAAACAATTCTTGGTGGGTACCTAAGACTATAGCTTATGGAGAGGACCAAAACGGATGGGAAAATAGCGTTCCTGGCAACGCCTATTTCGATGATAGATATTTTAATTATGCTATATACATTACTACGGAAACTTTAGGTACACAAGAATTAGATAACAATGTAACTTTTGGTGTATATCCAAATCCTGTTTCTAAAAATGATATCCTAAAAGCTGACTTCAATCTTGTGAATGCTTCTGTTGTTACTATAGAACTTTATGACCTTTTAGGTAATAAAGTAAAGGAAATAGCTAATGATTATTTCACCAGCGGTGAGCATACTACAGATGTGAGCATTAGTGATCTTAATTCAGGTTTATACATTTACTCTATAAGAGCAGGTAACTCTGTAGCTACTAAAAAGGTAAATATCGTAGATTAATCTACAGATCATATTAACTTAAAAGGCCTTGAACATAAATGTTCAAGGCCTTTTTTATGCCTGCAAAAGCAAATAGCTATCATACAATACCCGGTGTCGGAGTAAATATAAGATCCTCTACAGATGGCGACCCATCTAAAATTTTATCTCTTAAGCCGTCAAAGGTTTCTTTCGTCTCCTTAGATAAAACACGCTGCACTAATAGCATAAAGTCATCTGATACTACCACTGGAGAATGCTCGTATACTAAAGCCCCTGCTTCTATAATACCGCTCACAGCATACTCGTCACACATTCTAGTTTCCTTACCAGTAAATGTGCAACGCTCTGTCCAGCTGTCTATCATATAAAGTTCACTATTGTGCAGATGCTCAAGTCTAAGACGCATGGGGTCTTGGTACTCTAAGAATACCGCTGAGATAGCTTCTCTACTATCCTTACTTATATCTGCTCCTAAGTCTGAGGCACACTCCCAGCATACTGCATATTCATAGACTATTTCAGAGATATTGAGCTTTTTGTTTTGCTTAAAAACCTTCTCTACTAAATACTTAGAAGCTGGAGTGAGTTCATTTTCACATAGTCTGCACTTAGTAAAAGGGAGGCCTGTATCATAATCACAAAAGATAGGCGGTACACCATACTTCAAAAATTTCTTTATCATATACTTAATTGGTTGTAAATGTATTATTTTTGCAAAAAAATTAACAATGGGAGTTACAAGATTAGAAAGAAAAGGCAGAAAAAATAAAACAGTAGCCAAAGTAAGAGTAGCAACTATTAAGAGGTTGAAAACTAAAATTACTGTAGAGTCTCCAAATAAAGAAGTTTCTGGAGTGATAGTAGGTGATGTGTCAGATGTTATATCAAATACCGCTTCAAAGCCAGCTAAGGCTATTAAAAAAGAAGCAGTAGCTTCTGAAGAGAATTAAGCTACCTTCACTTTAAAATAATATATAAAGGCCTTCTACGGATAGTAGGGGGCTTTTTATGTTTACTCTTTTTTGACGGGAATTAGTATTCTAGCTACTGACTTAAAAAAGGACTACAATTATATAATCTTAGAAACATAAACTCAATCTATTTCAATACAATGATTCTTTGCGGATGGATAGACTACAGAGTGACAATTTATAAGAGTACAATACATAAGCTACCGAAACTTGTGTATTTTACATTCAAACGTATCCTAATAGATAAACTTAATTATCGTATTAAATGAAGTGTACCCTTATCTGTTCTTCGTTGCTGGGTGCCGTTTTCTAATCCAGTCCAGTATGCTAGCCAAAAATATGCTCCATCTTGACTTGGTTTACCTTTATATGTTCCGTCCCATGGGTCACTTAATGAAGTACTCACATCTACTAGCTCACCCCATCTATTGTATACTTCTAATCTATAGTCTATTAACTTGGGACAATCTGCTAATACTTGAAATTTATCGTTGAGCACGTCATTACTAGGTGTAAATGCATTGGGTATATACATAACACAAGGACAATCTATTAAAAGGACGTCAAAACTAGTACTGTCCAGACCGCACTCATTGTATGAGATTACAGTTACCAGACCTTCATCATTTTGGAGGGTGTATAATGGTGACTCTAACGTACCATTCCATCTTATACTACTCTGCGAATCGATAACTATTAATCTATGTATCTCGTCTATACACAAGGTGATAGTATTAAAAATACCTACGTTAGGGTAACCTACCTCTCTGATCAATATAGTATCTCGGTCAAAGCAAAGGTCTAGCTGTCCTACTATCACCTCATAGGTTCCACCTTCACTGGCATTCTCTTTATTCGTTATATTACCTGTGCTCCATTCATAGCTGTACTCAGGATTAAATTCTACCCTGAGCGGTATCATGTCTCCACTGCATAATAATGTGTCATTCCCCAGGTTTGGTTTAGGGATAATTAGTTCTCTTACAGGATAAGAGATAGTGACCGTACCGCAAGTATTGGAAATATTGGCAGCTATGGTTTCAGTGCTAAAAGAATATAAACTATTCGCTACACTCCCATTGTTCCATAAAATTTTGGAAGAAATAGGCAGTATATCTAACGTCAACAGAGTAGAATCCCCTTCACAAAAAATTTGTTCACCCGAGATTGTTGCGGTTGGGCTGATATCTGTTTCTATATTAAAAGAGTCATCATCCCAGCAAGCACCTTGCCACGCTCTGAACTTATAGTAACCTTCATCAAACCAAGTGACACTCCGCCGCCTACTGCCACTGCTCCAGAGGACAGAATCATATTTTTGTTGGAGTGACAAAGTATATCCAAGCCCATTACATAATATAGTATCTTCTGCTTCATTCATAATAAAAGGCTGATTTATGCTCACATTCACGGTATCTGTAACTACGTTATTACATTTATCTTGATACGCTACATAATAGGTAATTGGTACTTCAGACGAGCAGCTAGGTCTTTTTATCGTATTATCGTCTAAATATAAATTAGGAGTCCAGCTATAGGTATTGTTATTACTCTCCCGTGTATTGAGTAAGGTACTACTACCTCTACATACTTGAAATGTATCTTGAAGTAATATATCGTCTCTTAAGCACGCTGTTTGCAAATTATTAGCTCCACCAGTAGCTGCTGTAAATCCCCAAAACACTTCATTTTGACCACTAAATATTGAGTTTGAAATATCAATGGTAGTACTTTGTCTTTTTGTACAATCAAACCAGACCTCGAGCAGATTAGTAGAAGCTTCCCAAGTTATTCTGACAAGATGATTAGCACCGTCTTCTATATTTCCGCCACCTACCAATGCAGTTACTGGCTGTGATATAGAATTAGTACTGTTATGATCAACACTTCCGTTTTTTAATATGGCTATATGATCTGCAGCTAAATCGCCCATGCTGATATTATTCCAATCATCAAATTCAATACCTAAACTTGGTAAAAATCCTTCAAATCCAATTCCACCACCTTGAAGACCAAGTGCCTTATTACCGACCGTTTGTAAAACAAAGACGATTCCATCAGCCCCGCCATCATTACTCCCAAAATTTAATTCAAATTCTAAATCAAAATCATTAGATAAGTTTAGCTTGTCTGCGTACCATACAGAGCCCAGTTGCCAATCTTTAGACTCTGTCAGTTGGTAACAAGAACCTCCCGTGGATTTCGCATCTCCATTCGCATAGTAAGATTGAGCCATACTATTTATACTTGCACCAATTAATAGTATTAATACAAAAATATTTTTTACGCTTTTCAACAAAATAATTTTGACAAATATACTTATAGTAAAAAGTACTACAAACCCTTTATGAAATATATTGATCACACAGGATATAACTTTACCTTACCAAGACACCCACAACGTATTGTATCTTTAGTCCCATCTCAGACAGAACTCCTTTATTATCTGGGAGTCAAGCCAGTAGGACAGACTATTTTTTGCTTTCATCCAGCATCACAGTTTAAAGATTCTACTAAAATAGGGGGAACAAAAAACCTGCAAATGTCAAAAATAGAGCGATTGAAACCTGATTTAATACTCGGTAATAAGGAAGAAAATAATCAGGAACAAATAGAGTACCTCAGAAAACTTTATCCCGTTTGGCTAAGTGACATTAAAACCATAGTAGACTCACTAGATATGATTAGGTCAATTGGCGACCTAATAGGTAAAACTGAGCAGGCTGCAGAGCTTAGTCATCTTATAGAGCAAGGATTTGAAAATTTAAACTTAAAGAAAAAAGCAAGTATACTTTATATTATTTGGAGAGGCCCATATATGGCAGCCGGCAAAGACACCTATATCAATAGTATGATAGAAGCCTCCGGCTATAGCAATGCTCTAGAGCTCGATACACTCAGATATCCAAGTATTACAAATAAAGAAATAACTGAATCTGAACCTGACGAAATATGGTTATCCTCAGAGCCTTACCCTTTTAAGAATAAGCACATAGAGGAGTTACAAACGATAGCCCCTAAAACTCGCATAAAACTGGTGGATGGAGAATTGTTTAGCTGGTATGGCCCTAGAATGCTTAAGACGATAGATTACCTAAGCAAGTAGCTCTCTGATATCTGACTTTATCTTATTCACTAGACTGTCTGCTACGCTCATAGTGCTACCCTCTGCATATATGCGTATGATTGGCTCAGTATTAGACTTTCGTAGGTGTACCCACTCAGTGTCAAACTCTATTTTCACACCGTCTATTGTTATAATAGGCTGTTTTGAGTATCTTTCTTTTAAACCTTCTAAAATAAGATCTATATCTAAATCAGGAGTTAGCTCAATTTTATTCTTACTTATTATATAGCCAGGATAGCTCGCTTTAAGATGACTCATAGGCTTATTACTTTTGACTAAGTGTGTTAGAAATAAAGCTATACCCACAAGAGCATCTCTGCCGTAATGTAATTCAGGAAAGATAATTCCTCCATTCCCTTCACCACCTATGACAGCATCGGTTTCTTTCATCATCTTCACTACATTCACCTCTCCTACTGCACTAGCACTATAACTACCACCGCGTTTTTCAGTCACATCTCTGAGTGCTCTAGTACTGGACAGATTAGACACAGTATTGCCTTTCTTTTTACTCAATACATAATCAGCTACTGCTACCAAAGTGTATTCTTCGCCAAACATGTCTCCGTTCTCATTTACAAAAGCAAGTCTATCCACATCTGGATCTACAGTGATACCGAGGTGAGCTTGATTTTTTATAACAGCAGCGGAGAGATCTTTTAAATTCTCAGGAAGTGGTTCTGGATTATGTGGAAAATGACCAGTAGGTTCACAGTAAAGCTCTATGATATTAGCTACTCCTAATTTTCTCAAAAGAGCTGGCACAGCTATTCCTCCTGTAGAATTTACCGCATCTACTACCACTGTGAGGTTTTTTGCTCTAATGGCTTTTACATCTACCATATCTAGCTTTAGTATCTCATCTATATGCCAGTCGATATATCCGTCTTTCCGCTCGTAGCTCCCTATATTGTCGATTTCAGCGTAGCTGAAATCAGAATTTTTTACTCTTTGGATAATTTCTTCTCCTTGCTCTGATGATATAAACTCTCCTTCATCATTTAATAACTTTAGTGCATTCCATTGCTTAGGGTTATGGCTAGCAGTTAGTATAATACCGCCAGCTGCTTTTTCATTAACTACAGCCATTTCTACTGTTGGTGTAGTAGATAAATCTAAGTCTATAACGTCAATTCCCTTGCTTATAAGTGTACCACACACTAGCTTATTAACCATTTGACCAGAAAGTCTAGCATCTCTGCCTATAACCACCTTCTTATTTTCACCTGTGATTATCACATCTGAGAAAGCTGTAATATATTTTACAATATCTATTGGGGTTAGAGAGTCATCTTCCTTACCTCCTATTGTACCTCTGATACCCGAAATTGATTTTATTAATGTCATTTTAAAAATGTAGCCTGCAAAGAAACACAGTTTTGTAGTTATTTACCACTATTAGAATGAAAACATATTGCCATATACGATGTGGAATACCTCAATCAGCAGACACTATTAAGATGCAAATGAAAAATACCGTTTATTTACAATTAGTTTAAAATTATTTAAAATACTATTTTACTTTCTATTTCTAAGAATGTAGTACTATTGGAAAATGAAATATTCAATTTTAGCACCACTGGTTTTGCTGTGTAATACATCTTGTGAAGAAACTAAAATAGACTCTTTTGCCGTAGTATTTTATAATGTAGAGAACCTTTTTGACACTAAAAATGACCCGAATACATATGACGAACAGTTCACACCCGAAGGTGATAAAAAGTGGGATACGGAAAAATACAAAACTAAACTCACTAATTTGGCTAAGGTAATTAGTGATATCACTGAAGGTGGTGCTCCTTCATTTCTTGGTCTATGCGAAATAGAAAATAGAACTGTATTGGAGGATTTAATTTCTGAAAGTCAGTTAAAAAAAGCACATTATAAAATAGTACACATAGACTCGCCTGACGAGCGTGGAATAGATGTCGCATTTTTGTACGACTCACGTATTTTTACAGTTACTAGCCAAGAAGCCGTACAACCAGATTTATCTGAGTTTAAAGACAAGACTAGAGATATACTGCACATAGACGGGAATCTAGCATCAGGAGAAAGGCTTCACTTTATTGTAAATCACTGGCCTAGTCGTGGTGGTGGAAAAAGGGAGAGTGAGCCTAAACGCATACAAGCGGCTAAAGCTCTATCTAGAATAAAAGATAAGATACTCAGCCAAAATCCGACAGCTAATATCATAGTAATGGGTGACTTCAATGATGAGCCGAGCAATAGTAGTATATCGAAATACTTGGGTATAAGCTGTACCCCTTCTACTACCCAGCCTTATCAATTGTTCAATGCCTTTTGTCAATTTGAAAAAGAAAGGAAAGGGAGCTACAAGTACCGACAAAACTGGAATATGCTAGATCAAATAATGATTTCAGCTAATTTACTCCGTGATTCTTCTAGACTACACTTTATAACTGAATCTGCAGAGATTAAAAATGAGGACTGGATGCAGCAACACGGCAATAAGTACGAGAGTTCTCCTCTGCGTACTTTTGGTGGGCCTAATTATCTAGCTGGCTACAGTGATCATTTTCCCGTATCTATTCGCATAAGTGTACATTCTAAAGGCTTAAGTAACTAGTACATTTGTTTATATCGAGTGAATAAACGCTTATAATCAATACCGTTCAAAAAACTATACATTTGTAATGCAAAACGGCCTATCGCTGTTCGCCTAGTGCGGATGGAGGAAAGTCCGGGCAACGTAGGGCAGTGTACCGCTAGAAATAGTGGGTATCAGTGTAGGAATGAACTGATAACAGAAAGGGTAGCAGAAAATAACCGCTTCCGAGTAATCGAGAGTAAGGGTGAAAAAGTGAGGTAAGAGCTCACACGCTCGGGTGGTGACACTCGTTTGGTACAAACCTTACACGTTGTAATACCAAGTAAACTACAGGCTGAGGGCGGCTCGTCCGATTCTCGCTTCGGTGAGAAACTGTAGAGGGTAGGTAGCTTAGATAAATGATAGGCTCCTCGCTTTGGCGAGAAGACAGAACCCGGCTTACAGTTTTGCATTTTTTTTATTAAAAATAACACAAAGAACTAGATCAAACAAACTATGGCAAGAATACTGATAGTAGACGATGAACAGAGTATCCGCGAGACCCTAAGGGAAATATTGGAATATGAAGGCTATGAGATAGAGGAAGCTGAAGATGGAGAAAAAGCTCTTTCACTCATCAAAAAATTTAACTATGATGTAGTTCTGGCAGATATAAAAATGCCTAAACTAGATGGTCTTGAATTACTTGAAAAAGCAAAAGAAATAGCTCCAGAACTGCCGTTTATCATGATTTCTGGTCACGGTACTACTGAGACTGCTGTAGAAGCTACTAAAAAAGGTGCATTTGATTTTATTAATAAGCCACCAGATCTCAATAAGCTTCTGATCACGGTAAGAAATGCCGTAGATAAAAATAATTTAGTCATAGAGACTAAGGTACTGAAGAGAAAAATCACTAAAACTAGAGAGATAGTAGGTGACTCTCCAAGTATAAAGAAAATTAAAAAAACCATTGAAAAAGTAGCACCTACTGACGCTAGAGTAATGATTACTGGTGAAAATGGTACAGGGAAGGAGCTTGTAGCAAGATGGATACACGAACAAAGTAACCGAGCAGATAAACCACTCATAGAAGTAAATTGTGCTGCTATCCCAGGCGAACTAATAGAGAGTGAGCTTTTTGGTCACGAGAAAGGGTCTTTCACTTCAGCAATAAAACAAAAGCTGGGAAAATTTGAAAAAGCTCATGGTGGCACCTTATTTCTAGACGAAATAGGTGATATGAACTTGTCCGCTCAAGCTAAAGTGCTTAGAGCATTGCAAGAAAATAAGATTACGCGTGTAGGTGGAGAAAAAGATATAAATGTAGATGTCCGCATAATAGCTGCTACCAATAAAGACCTAATGCAAGAAATAACAGACGGTAATTTCAGGGAAGATTTATACCATCGTATATCTGTAATAGTGATACATGTACCTACTCTAAATGAGCGTGTAAGTGATATTCCTATACTTGCTGAAAGATTCATGGAAGAAATATGCCAAGATAATGGTATCAATAAAAAACAAATTACCGCCGGAGCTATGGATGCACTTAAAAATGTATACTGGAGTGGTAATATCCGTGAATTACGAAACATCATAGAACGTCTTATCATTCTATGCGGTGCTAAAATAACAGAGGATGATGTGCAGTTATATGCTAATAATGGTAAGAAAAGACCAGGCACTATAGATGCTATCACTGAGTTCAGTAGATTCCAAGAATTTAAAGACTACGCAGAGCGTATGTTTATAGACGCCAAGCTAAAGAAGAATAACTGGAATGTAGCTAAAACTGCTTCTGAGATAGATATACAAAGAAGTCATCTCTATAATAAGATTGATAAATTTGATTTAAAGAGAGATAAAAAGTGATAGGAACAGATGTAGCTCTAGCCGCATCACTGCTTAAAGAAGGAAAACTAGTAGCTATACCTACTGAGACAGTTTATGGCCTAGCAGTAAATGCCTTAGATCCAGATGCCATAGCCAAAATATATGAGGCCAAAGATCGTCCTAGCTTTAATCCTCTTATAGTACATGTAGCTAGTATAAAAGAGGCAAAAAAGTACGTCACAGAATTCCCTAAAATTGCTGAGAAAATAGCGGAAGCCTTTTGGCCTGGTTCAATTAGCCTGCTCCTTCCAAAAAATTCTATTATTCCTGACTTGACTACTGCAGGACTTCCTAGTGTGGTAATTAGGGTGCCTAATCATCCTTTAACTCTGGAACTATTAAACAGTCTTGATTTCCCTCTAGCAGCACCTAGTGCTAATATTTCTAATACTGTAAGTCCTACTACCGCAAAACATGTACAACTAGGATTAGGCAGTAAAATAGAGTATATTCTAGACGGAGGTAAGTCAGCAATAGGCTTAGAAAGCACCATACTAGCTATAGAGCAAGAAAATCTAGTAATATTACGAGAAGGGGGCATAAGCAGAGAGGATATTCTAGCTAAAACAGGAATAAAGGTAAGCTCTAGCTCAAGTGATCAAATACAAAGTCCAGGTAATTTAAAAAGACATTACAGCACTATAAAACCACTATACATAGTTCAGGATATTAATAAACACATAAATAGTAATCCTAATGGTAGCTACTCTGCTCTGCTATTTGAAGAAAAAAATGTTCAGTGTCAATCACTCTTACTTTCAAAGACATACACCATGTCAGAGATAGCGAACAACTTATTTGATTATATGAGAAGAGCTGACAATGACAGTTCAGATTATATATTAATAGAACCCATAAAGGAGATAGGAATAGGAAGAGCAATTGCCGATAGAATTGCTAGAGCAGCTAGTGTAATTTGAGTCTATTTTTGCAATAAGTGAATCAGCAATTTCTCACATTTCACTTTAATATCTTCTCTACAATGCTGCAACATAGTGACTCTTTTAGAATTTATCTAATATCCTCTGACTTCAATTTTTAAAACTTGGTTCTTCTTTTTATTATAAAAGTATAAATCCAACATCTCTAAGTTCATTTTAAGCTCATTCCTTGTACACTGGATTCGTTCATCATACACAACCAAATCATAATTATCTGACTTTAAAGTTGTACGTTGTTCAATAGCCGATACTTCTCTCATCTTTAAACTTAAATGCTTATATGAATGGTCATAAAAATCTTGATATCCTGATAAGATTTCATTGAAGTTATTAGAGTTGCTGGTATAGGACACCTCAATAGACTTATTGAAAACAGTGGTATCAACTACTATTAATCAAGATAAAAGCACCGTTAGCCTTATTAATTTCACAGGAACCATAAAAAAGTTGATAATTCCCCTATTTCATTCATTGATAATGCAGCAGGATTTTCCTCTTAGCTTGAAAAAGCGGTATGAATACGTAAAGATAATGCTATTCCTTTAGCCTGTTTATCATTCGCCATGCTTTATGTGATACTTCTCTAAAGTCTTTAATGGCGTTTAATCCATCCAACAAACGACAGCATTTGTTTCTTTAGATATCGTAGGCTCTTCCCCTTCTTTACCAATACCTCTGCTCAAATTCACGTTATCTAGGAATGTAATGATTACAAAACTTCCTCTTTTTGCTAATGTATGAATCATTGCTCTTGGATATAGATGATACTTGTTCATTTTCTGAAACATCCCTATCACATTCCTGTTTTATCAAATTAATGCGACAGATTTCTTTTTCTTTCTTCTAAAATTGCTTCAATATCCTCAAAAGTGTATCCTTTCGCTTTCAACAGAATTAGATAGTGATAGATTAAATCGGCAGCTTCATTCTTAAATAAATCATCATCATTGTCTTTTGCCTCTATGATCAGTTCTACTGCTTCTTCCCCTACTTTTTGAGCTACTTTATTAATACCTCTTTTGTAAAGTTTATTGGTATAGGATGCCTTGTCATCTTCATCAATTCGTTGATGAATAGTTGCCTGCAGGGCATACACGAATCCCTTCGCTGTCTCTTCTTGAAAACAAGAAGTTGAACCAGTATGACACGTAGGTCCAGCCGGAGTAGCTTTAATCAAAATGGTATCGTTGTCGCAATCTGTTTGGATGTGTTTTACTTTTAAGAAATGACCTGATTCTTCACCTTTGGTCCATAATCTCTTTTTACTTCGACTAAAGAAAGTGACATTGCTTTCCTTTTTCGTTTTTTCTAAAGCTTCTTCGTTCATATATCCTAGCATCAGTATTTGTAAAGTATGACTGTCTTGAATTATTACAGGGACTAAACCGTCTCCTTTTATAAAATCTATATTCATCGTATTGCTATTCTGTTTGTTTTTAAATATTCTTTCAATTTTCGTATACCTATTTCTTCATAATGAAATATGCTGGCAGCTAATCCACCTGTAGCTCCTGTTTGTTCGAAGACTTCTTTAAAATGAAGTGATTTCCCCGCTCCGCCTGATGCTATTACAGGAATATTGACTGCTGCAGCAACTAGCCTTGTGATATCCAGTGCAAATCCATTTTTTGTGCCATCGTTATTCATAGAAGTCAGTAAAATTTCCCCTGCACCTAGGCGTTCTATTTGTTGTGCCCATGCCACTGTTTTGAGTGGAGTTGCTGTTCTTCCACCATGAATAAATACTTTCCATTCACCCTCTTCGTACTTAGTATCTATGGCTATCACCACACACTGACTACCAAATTCACGTGCTATTTCGTTAATTAGTTCGGGTCGTTTTACTGCTGAGGAGTTTATACTCACTTTGTCTGCTCCAGCCTTTATAAGATTACTCACATCTGCTACAGAATTAACGCCACCTCCTACAGTAAAAGGGATATTTATTTCTTCGGAAATGCGTGTCACCAATTCTACTAATGTTTTACGGTTTTCTAAAGTTGCCGTAATATCTAAAAATGCCAGTTCGTCGGCACCCTGATTTACGTATTTTTTCGCTAATTATATAGGATCACCAGCATCTTTAATCTCCAAAAAATTTATCCCTTTTACTGTACGTCCATCCTTTATATCTAAACAGGGTATTATTCTCTTTTTTAACATAGCTTTTTTAGTTCCTTGAAAGTTAATTTCCCTTCATAAAAAGCCTTCCCAATAATAGCTCCTTCACAACCTATTTCTCTCAATAGTAGCAAGTCTTCAAAACACGAAACACCTCCACTAGCGATGAGCTTGACATTGGTTTTTGACATGATTTCTGTGTATAAATCATTGGCTGTTCCTTTTAGCATTCCGTCTTTGGAAATGTCTGTACAAATGACAGTGCGAACACCTTCATGTTCAGTTATAAAATCAACCACATCTAGTTCAGAGGTCTCTAGCCAACCATTAGTTACTATTTTACGGTTGAGGCAATCAGCACCCAGTATGATTTTGTCGCTTCCGTATTGATTTAGCCACTTTCTAAAAGTCTGAGGATTTTTAACTGCTATACTTCCTCCAGTAATCTGATTTGCCCCACTATCAAAAGCAATTTGTACGTCCTTATCTGTTTTTAAACCGCCTCCAAAATCTACTTTTAAGCTGGTCTTATTGCAAATATTCAAGAGCACATCGTAGTTTACAATGTGCTGTGATTTCGCTCCATCTAGATCTACTAAGTGTAAGTATTGAATACCATTATCTTCAAACGCTTTGGCAACCTCTAAGGGGTTTTCATTGTAGACTTTTTGCGTGTTATAATCGCCTTTAGAAAGTCTAACACATTTACCATCTAAGATATCTATTGCAGGTATTATTCTCATAATTTTAAGAAGTTTTTCAATATTTGCCCCCCTATTTCAGCAGATTTTTCTGGGTGAAATTGAGTAGCATAAAAGTTGTCTTTTTGCAATGCTGAACTAAATAAAGTGATGTAATTACAAGTAGCAATAGTGTCCTCATTTAATTCAGCATAATAACGGTGTACGAAATACACATCGTTATTTTTATCAATACCATCAAACAAGCTTTCTTCTATTGAAGTAAAACTATTCCAACCCATATGTGGCACTTTCTCTTTAGGTGGGAATAACTTTACATCAGTATCGAAAATTCCTAGGCAACTGGTGTTCCCTTCTTCGGTTTTATTACACATTAACTGAAGTCCTAAACAAATACCTAAAAAAGGTTGAGTAACAGATTTGATAACCGTGTCTAAACCTCTTTCTCTTAAGTATCGCATAGCAGTGCTAGCTTCGCCTACTCCTGGGAATATAACTTTTTCCGCATTTAAAATAGTGGTTGGATCATCTGTAATGATACACTCGTAACCTAGTCGTTTTAAGGCGTTTTGGACAGACCTAATGTTTCCTGCATTATATTTTACTATGGCTATCATATAGTGCCTTTTGTACTTGGTATACTATAGTTTTCAGTTTTGTTCACAGCCATTTTTATTGCTTTGGCGAAAGCTTTAAAAATAGCTTCAATTTTGTGGTGTTCATTATCCCCTTCTGCTTTTATGTACAGATTGCACTTTGCAGCATCGCTAAACGACTTGAAGAAGTGCATAAACATTTCGGTAGGCATTTCGCCTATCATTTCGCGGTTAAATTCTGTTTCCCAAACTAACCACGGTCTTCCTCCAAAATCAATAGCTATCTGTGCTAGGCAATCGTCCATAGGCAATAAGTACCCATAGCGTTCTATCCCTTTCTTACTCCCTAATGCATTCAAAAATGCTTCTCCTAAGGTAATGGCAACATCTTCTATGCTGTGGTGTTCATCTATTTCTAAATCTCCTTTAACCGTGATTTCTAAATCTACATTTCCGTGCTTGGCGATTTGTTCTAACATATGATTAAAAAAACCAATTCCAGTATCTAGACTAGATTGACCTGTTCCCTCTAGATTTACAGTCACTTGTATAATCGTTTCATTGGTAGTTCTATTTACCTTTCCTATTCGTGGTTTAGCTTTCAAGTAATTGTAAATAGTCGACCACTCAGTCGTGCTCAATGCGGCTTTCGTATTCTCTTGCCCTATAAAAATTCCTTGTGCTTTTAGGTTTTCAGCTAACTCTATATCGGTTGCTCTATCACCTATTACATACGAGTTTGGCAAGTCATAGGCTCCATAGATATATGAATTCAATAAACCCGTCTTCGGTTTGCGAGTCGGTGCATTATCTTTTGGGAAACTTCTGTCAATAAGTATCTCACTAAACGTAATTCCTTCATTTCTAAAAGCCTGAATGATTTTATGCTGAGCTGGCCAAAAAGTTTCCTCGGGAAAGGAGTCCGTTCCCAATCCATCTTGGTTTGTTACCATCACCAATTCATAATCTAACTCTATAGCAATTTTTGAGAGCCATTGAAAGACACCAGGATAAAACTCCAGTTTTTCTAAGCTATCTAATTGATAATCTACGGGAGGCTCTATGACTAAAGTCCCGTCTCTGTCTATGAATAGTACCTTTTTCATTGTATTTTTTTAAATGCTGTTATTAATATTTGGTTTTCATCCGCAGTGCCTATAGATATTCTAATACAGTTGGCTACTTGCTTATTTCTATTCCTGGAGATAACTCCTTGCTTGACTAAAGCACAATAAATCTCATCTGCATTTGCCACTTCAACTAGTAAGAAATTAGCATCTGACGGATATATTTTCTGCACTACATCTAGTTTTAGCAGTTCATTTTTCAAAAGCTCTCTCTCTTTCAATAACTTGCTAATATTTCCTTGAAAGTCATATTGATTATTTAGTGCATCTATAGCCGCTTGTTGATTTAATACACTCACATTATAAGGTGGTTTTACGCGGTTATAAAGAGAGATTATTTCTTCACACGCATAAGCCAAACCGACTCTTGCAGCAGCTAGTCCTCTGGCTTTGCTAAAGGTTTGACTTACTATTAAATTATTATACTGAGCAGTCAAATTAATTAAGGACTCTTCTTCTGCAAAATCGATGTAAGCCTCGTCTAAAATTACAATTCCATTGAAGTTCAAGAGAATAAATACAACATCATTTTTATTCATCAAGTTTCCTGTAGGATTATTGGGAGAACAGATGAAAATCAGTTTAATACTTGTATCTGATAAAAAGGGTTTTAAGTGCTCTAAATCTATTTGAAATGTATTTGTCAATGGAAGTTTGATCAACTCTATATCATTTATAGCAGCAGAAACCTTGTACATACCATAAGTTGGAGAAAAGGTAAGTGCTTTATCTAATCCCGGAATACAAAAAATACGAAAAGCCAAATCAATCACTTCATCACTGCCATTACCTATGAAAATATTTTCTAAAGCAATACTTTTAAGTACTATTAATTTTTTCTTTAGTTCTTTCTGGTATGGATCGGGATACCTATTTAAGGTACCATAAGGATTTTCATTCGCATCTAGAAATACTCCTTCAAGGCCTGAAAATTCGTCTCTTGCACTTGAGTACGGTTTCAGTCTTATAATATTTGGGCGAACTAGATTTTTTATATTAATCATTGTTAATCTCTTTCAATCTTAAAGTAACTGCATTTTTGTGTGCCATTAGCTCTTCTGCTTCTGCCATAATCTCTATGGATTTACCAATAGCATTAATCCCTTCTTTACTCAATTCTTGGAACGTAATTTTCTTCACAAAACTGTCTAAGGATACCCCACTGTAGTTTTTCGCAAAACCATTAGTTGGTAAAGTATGATTGGTGCCACTAGCATAATCTCCAGCAGATTCGCAACTGTAATTGCCTAAAAACACAGATCCTGCGTTAGTGATCATATGGATAAACGAATTGGCTTTTTCCGAAGCTATAATTAAGTGCTCTGGAGCGTAGTAATTACTAAATGCTACAGCTTCCTCTATACTGTCCAAAACAATTGCTTTGCTATTAGCAAGAGCTTTTACTACGGTCTCTTTTCTGGGCAATAGTGCTACCTGTTTGGTAATATCCGCTAAACAGCGTTCAACCACATTAGAGTCATCACTCAATAATATGACCTGACTATCCGCTCCGTGCTCTGCTTGTGATAGTAGGTCCGCAGCCACAAAACTTGGATTACAAGTGTCATCAGCTATGACCAAGACTTCACTAGGACCGGCAGGCATATCAATAGCAGTACCAGCTTGTTGTACCAGTTCTTTGGCTTTGGTTACATATTGGTTTCCTGGCCCAAATATTTTATATACTTGAGGGACAGACTTTGTGCCATAGGCCATTGCGGCAATCGCTTGAGCACCTCCCACTTTATAGATTTTAGTAATGCCCACTAGGTTTGCGGTATACAGAATAGCAGGATTAAGCTCTTTATTCTGGTTTGGTGGAGTGCACAGTATTACCTCAGTACATCCCGCTATTTGAGCAGGAATCCCTAACATTAAGATGGTCGAAAACAAGGGAGCACTCCCTCCGGGGATGTATAAACCCACTTTTTCTATAGCGATAGATTTTCTCCAGCACTTTACACCTGGTGTTGTTTCGATGACTTTTTCTTGGCTTTGTTGTGCTTTATGAAATTTGTAAATATTGGCATATGCAACATGAATAGCATCTTTCAACTCTTGCGAAACAAGTTCTTTAGCTTGATCAACTTCCTGCGGAGTAACTTCTAGATCGATTAAATCGACATTATCAAATAGGCTAGTATACTTAAGGACTGCCTTATCTCCATTTTTCTGTACCTCCCTAAGGATAGATTTTACATCTTCAGTTAATTGCTCTTGGTTAATGACAGGCCGCTGAGAAAACTCAGCCCACTCTCCTTTGGATAATTTGTTGTAAGTTCTCATAGTACCATTTTATCTATAGGTATAATTAAAATATCTTCTGCTCCGGCAGATTTCAGTTTGTCAATTACTTCCCAAATCTGGGTTTCATTAATTACGGAGTGCAGCGAACTCCAGCCTTCTTCTGCCAATGGGAGTATCGTAGGGCTTTTTAAAACAGGTAAAATCTTAGCTACTGCTGCTATCTTTTCATTGGGTACGTTTAGCAAAATATACTTGCTACTTTTAGGTATGAGTACTGCATTTATTCTAAATACTAACTTCTCGAGAATAGTTTCTTGTTCTGCTGTAAGCTTCAATGATTTTACTAATACTGCTTCTGACTTTAGAATTACTTGCGTCTCTCTTAAACCATTTTTAAACAAGGTACTTCCAGAACTTACGATATCACATATACCATCAGCCAAACCAATGTTTGGAGCAATTTCTACTGAACCAGAAATGGTGTGAATTTCTGCATTAATATTGTTTTTGTTCAAGTAGTTTCGAAGTGTGAAAGGATACGATGTGGCTATTCTCTTTCCGTTAAAGTAATTGATAGAGTTATCCTCTACTTCTTTGGGTACAGCTAATGAGACCTTGCACTTTGAGAATCCTAGTTTTTGAACGATGGCTACTTGCTTTTGTTTTTCTATCAATAGATTTTCTCCTACTATAGCTATATCCACCGTTCCATCCTCTATGTATTGGGGTATATCGGAGTTTCTTAAGTATAAAATTTCTATAGGGAAATTATCCACAACAACTTTTAGTTGGTCGATGCCATTATTAATGGCAATACCACAATCCTTTAAAAGCTTTATGGAATCTTCGTTTAGTCTTCCACTTTTCTGAAATGCAATTTTCAATTTACTCATTTTTATTTTTTAAATGTCGGAGTAAATTCTAGTGCAAAAAAAAACACCATCTGATTTACTCAGACGGTGTTTTCGATATTTTATAATTTAATTACATATCATCATCACGTTGCCTGAAAGCAAATATGAAATTGATGATGATGTAATTGTGTGATTGACAAGTTTTTTAAAAGA